>ENA-OQES01000249-OQES01000249.1-human-gut-metagenome-genome-assembly--contig:-NODE-249-length-23769-cov-6.511209_pt1 | contig 23769 bp, 20 predicted proteins | sample MGYA00242798_ERZ504641 | MGnify/ENA primary metagenome ERZ504641 (study PRJEB26092, sample SAMD00036327) | human gut metagenome | host: Homo sapiens | study: EMG produced TPA metagenomics assembly of...
GCGCCTGATAAAAATTGGAACTTTGATTTTCTCGCCCGACTTTGCCACGGTGGGACGATCAAAGGAGCGTGCGTTTGAACAAAAAGAAAAAGTCCACAAATACTTCCCCTTATCCCGATGAAGTCATCGACCGTCTGGCACGGGCATTCTACCCAGCCATCCTTGCCTGCTGGAACAGCGAGGAAGGGCAGCGGGAGTTTGCCGCGTGGCAGGCGGAACAAGTTCATCACGCCGCCAGCAAAGAGAAACAGAGCGTTCCCGACGGGGAACGCCCTGTTGTACATATCGCTGTTGTCTGTGGCTTTTGGCAGGGTGCGTCCGCAGGGCGCACCCTGTTTTTTGTTTTATATAAATGGCTTAGTTCGCTGCGTAAGCCGAAGCGTTGTTGCCCGCGATCCGGCCAAACACTACAAAGTCGCACACGGCATTGCCGCCAATGCGGTTGCCGCCATGCACACCGCCGGTAGTTTCGCCAGCGGCATACAAACCGGGGATCGCATTTCCCTGCGTATCAAGAACCTCTGCGTCTGTGTTGATCTTCAGGCCACCCATGGTATGATGGATGCCCGGTGCGATTTTGATTGCGTAATAGGGTGCAGTAGACAGGTCAGCGTCCATACCGTTGTTGCGGCCAAACTCTTTGTCCTCGCCTGCTGCCACTGCTGCGTTCCAAGTATCCATCGTATCCACAAAGTTCTGGATGGCATCGCCCTCCAGTCCCATTGCTTTTGCCAGATCTTCGTAGTTGTCGGCAGAAACGGTCAGGCCATTTTTAATGTACTTCTGGCAGGACTTCAGATCGTCCACAATACGCTGGTCAAAAATAATATAGGCGTATGCACCCGGCTGCTCCAATTCCGCATTGGAAACAGCATCACGGGTAGCCAGATCGTTGCAGAAACGCTTGCCTTCAGCATTGACCAGAATACCGCCCATGCTGCGCACACTCTCCGAAACCAGCAGGCCGGTTTCCTGATAAACGGTCGGATGCAGCTGGATCTGATCCATGTCCACCGTGTCAGCGCCAATGGCTTCTGCCATCAGGATACCATCACCCGTAGCACCGGCGTGATTGGTGGTCACAGCATTGGCCAGTGCCGGATTGAAGCTGGCCATCAAATCAAAGTTCGCGCCAAAACCACCGGTCGCAAGGATCACGCTCTTTGCATGGATGGTATAATTATGTTCCTTGCTTTCTGCCTTGATGCCAACCGCAGCACCATTTTCCGTCAGGATCTCGGTCGCTTCGGTGTTCAGCATGATCTGCACACCCAGCTTTTCTGCCTGTGCATTCAGCTTTTCAACCAGATAGCTGCCGACTGCGCTTCCATCTTCCGGCTCATGCAGATATTTGTGGGTAGTACCGCCCGTTGCAGCGACTTTGGGCAGCGGAGCACCGATAGCATCCAGCCAATCGACTGCATCCGAACTTTCTTCTGCCATCACGGTCACCAAGCTGCGGTCGTTGATCTGATGGCCGCCATTCATGGTATCCTCGATAAATTCGTCCACACCACTGTCCGTAATGCCCAGTGCTTCCTGATATTTGGTGTCCGCAGCGTTCATGCCGCCCGTTGCTTTCAGGCTGTTGCCGCCCACAATGGGCATCTTTTCAACAACAATGACCTTGGCTCCATTTTCAGCGGCCTGTGCAGCAGCAGTCAAACCGGCACCGCCTGCACCAACAATGACCACATCACAATACAGACTCTCGGCAGTTTTTTCCACTGCGGCATCGCTCGTCTGTGCAACTGCAAAAGCAGATGCATCCAGCCCGGCACTGGTCAGAGCGGCTTTCACGGCTTCCTTCAGCGCATCGCTGGTGACCGTTGCACCGGCAATGCCATCCACATTGTAGCTGTTTGCAGCCACCATGGTATCCGGCAGCTGCTCACAGACCACAGAGCCAATGCCCTGTGTTTCATTCTGCTCCTTCACGGTGATGGAGTATATAGTAGTGGCATCTGCTGTGACTTCCACCACCACATCGCCTTCCATGCCCTTCGCCGAACCAGTTGCAGTCACAGCGCCTTCTGCCACAGGTGCATTGCTGCTACTGCGGCTCTGATACGTGACGAGCGCCAGCGCAACCACTGCACAAGCAAGGACTGCTGCAACAATGCGATACAGCATCTTGTTCTTTTTCATGATTTCCTCCTGCTTTTTTCGTCCCAAAGAAAGATTTTCTTGTGATATATTTCACAAGTAGCAGTATATCATAACTTTTTCGATTCCAAAAATATCAATTTTTCATTTTTTCTATAGCCTATATGCATAGTACATGATAAAATAAAAGCACACGGAATAGGCAGGTGAATCTATATGGATTTCAAGGAGTTAGAATATTTTTCCACTATTGTAAAATGCGGAAATCTTACCCATGCAGCGCGGCAGCTCTATGTCAGCCAACCTACACTTTCTAAATTTTTGCAAAAGTTGGAAGAAGACCTTGGACTGGTTTTGTTTCAACGTGGGAGCCGCCGATTGAAGCTGACCTATGCCGGACAGCGGTACTATGCCCATGTGGAGCGTATCCTAAGCCAGAAGCGTGAGATGGATGCAGAGATGACGGATATTCTGCGTTCTGACCGGGGTGTTCTTTATGTTGGTATCCCGCCGTTCCGATGCAGCTTCTCGCTGCCGAAGGTACTACCCATCTTCCACAAAGAGTTTCCGCAGGTACAGTTCCGCATTGTAGAGGCCCCCAGTGCCGTACTTGACCAGAAACTGTTAAACGGCGAAATAGATCTGGCATTTTATATGTCCTTTGAGCGAATAACCGGCTTGAGCTATCAGGTAATGCACAGTGATAAGATGTACGCAATTTTATCGAAAGGGCATCCGTTAGAAGCGAAAGCTGCCCAAATCGGAGAGTTTTCGCTGGAGTGGTTGGCCGGACAGACTTTGCTTTTGCAAAATCGTACCCAACGGCAAGGACAGTATATCCTTCAGGAGCTGGAAAAGCGGCATATTCAGCCCGCCGAGATTTTAGAGAGCAGCAATATTCGTGCTGCGGCTGCATTGGCTGCAAACGGCTATGGAATTGGATTTTTGAGCGGAGAACTGTTGGAACATCTGGAACTTAATATTCCTTTCGGAGCCTATCCTTTACAAAACTGTACACTTCATATTGAATCGGTGGCGGCATGGCGCACCGGTGACTATCTGCCGCGCTATGCACAAGCATTCATCAAGTTGATGGAACAGGTATAAGAAAGAGCAGGAGCATTTTGAAAATGCTTCTGCTCTTTCTCTGCTTAATCTTCTAACCCATGGCTCCCGTTTACATTTTTCAGGTATTTCTCCGGGTCTCCGTTCAGAATCAAATCGGCATAGCCCAGTGGGTCATTGTAGATGAGGTAGTCTAACTCTGACCTCTGCGCCATGGTCACGTCCAGTGCATCCTCGACCCCAGTGCAGTCAATGAAGATCATTCTCCCATCCCGGAGCAGCAGCTCCACGCAGCCGGTATCCATGTTGAACTTGCAGGCTCTTTCATCGTACTTCATGTTTGTGTCCTTTCCGCCTTACGGCACCTTTACAGTTGTGACTTTCGTTACACGGTTTTTCTTCTGATAAGGTTTTGGACACACCGCGGTCTGAAACGAGCCGGAATTCTCATTTCCGAAGAAAACAAAAAATCCGAACCCTTCTCCTATCGAGAAAAGGTTCGGATTTTCATTGTTTGGTGCGATGGAAGGGACTCGAACCCCCGGCCTACTGATTCGTAGTCAGTCACTCTATCCAGCTGAGCTACCAACGCATACGTTCCGGTCGGAACAAGATGTATTCTATCACGCAGGGCGGGGTTTGTCAACAGTTTTTTGCAGATTTTTTGATTTTATTTTCGTTTTTTATTTTTCCACACAGAAAAGTACGTCTTTTCGTTTTTTTGCAGTATCTTTCGTAATTCTCCGTGCAAACCTCAGGCTTCCTCTGCCAGACGCTCGGCGATGCGGACACCGGTCGGCGTTGCGGCAAGGCCACCCTGGCCGGTCTCCCGCAGATCAGGGGAGAGCAGACTGCCCACGCGGCCCATGGCATCGATGACTTCATCGCAGGGAATGGCGTAATCTACCCCCGCAAGCGCCATATTGGCGCAGGAAACGGCGTTCACGGCACCAACAACATTGCGCTTGATGCAGGGCACCTCCACCAGACCGGCCACAGGGTCGCAGACCAGGCCCAGCAGGTTGCCCAGTGCCATAGCGGCAGCGGCGGCGCACTGCTCCGGGGTACCGCCCTTCAGGTGGCAGAGGGCGGCAGCGGCCATGGCACTGGCGGCTCCCACCTCAGCCTGACAGCCACCCTCGGCACCGGCCAGAGTGGCCCGGGCGGCGATGACCTGCCCGAAGCCTGCGGCCACATAGAGGGCATCACAGATGGCTTCTTCATCGGCCTCGCCTGCACGGGCAAGGGGAAGCAGCACCGCCGGGAGCACACCGCAGCTGCCCGCTGTGGGGGCAGCAACGATCCGTTTCATGCAGGCGTTGCACTCGGCGGTCTTGAGGGCTTCGGCGGTCACCTCTGCAAGGTAATCCCCGCCATAGCTTCTGCCCGCCTGATGGGCCTGTTCCACCTTGGCGGCATCGCCGCCGGACAGGCCGCTGCGGCTGCGCTGGGCAGGGTCATAATCCCGGCTGGTGGCCTCCATCACATGCCACAGGTGGTGCATGGCATGGCGGCTGGCCTCTTCGGTCAGGCGGCTCTCGGCCAGATCACTGCGCAGGATGGCCTCGGCAAGGGAGAGGTTCTGGCTGCGGGCAGCAGCCAGCATTTCTTCACAGGATAAAAAGGACATGGTCATTCCTCCGCGTCTTCTTCGGGCTCGTCGATGTTCAGGCAGGTCACCTTCAGGATGCCGGGCAGGGTCGCCAGCTTCCGTTCCAGTGGGTGGGGGATGTGGGAATCGCACTCCAGTACCATAACGGCATAGCCGCCGGTTCCTGCGCGGAACACCTGCATCGATGCAACGTTGATCCTGCGCACGGCAAGGCAGGTGGTCACCTCGGCGATGCAGCCGGGGGTGTCCTCATTGTGAATGATCAGGGTGTTGCTGTCGCCGCCAAAAGTCGGCGGGCACGCCGTCGATCTCGGTCACGCGGATACGCCCGCCGCCCACCGAAGCGGCTTTCATGGAAAGCACCCGCCCCTCCCGGCCCGTCAGGGTGAGAACAGCGGTATTGGGGTGCGCAGAGCGCAATTCCACAGGATGGATCCGGAATGCCATGCCCTGCTCTGCGGCCAGGGCAAAGCTGTCGGGCAGGCGGGGATCATCGGGCCGCAGGCCAAGCAGGCCGGCGACCAGGGCTTTATCCGTGCCATGTCCCTTTCCGGTGGTGGCAAAACTGCCGTACAGGCCGATATCCGCCTGCGCCGGGATCTCGCCCAGAAGCTTCTGGGCCGTGTAGCCGATCCGGGCGGCACCCGCTGTATGGCTGGAAGAGGGGCCGATCATAACCGGCCCGAGAACGTCAAACAAGCGCATCCGATGCACATCCTTTCGTGCTCCGCCGGGCCAAAAATCGCCCGCTTCGCACTTTTTTCTCTCTTTTATTATACCGCTTTTGCCCCACTTGTGCTATAATAACTTTATTAATGTTTGAAATCGCTCCTTTGGGGGCAACACGGAGGTTGGATTCCTATGAAACTGGTAAGCGTGGAAACTCCCGAAAAGAGTGTCTGCAAGATGACCTTCAGCGCAACAGCTGAGGAGCTGGAGGCCGCATCCAATGCGGTGTATGAGCGCACCCGCGCCAGCTACACCATCAAGGGCTTTGCCAAGGGCGAGGCCGACCGTGCTCAGATCGAGGCCGACCGCGGCGAGCACACATTCTGGTATGATGCCATCAACGACCTGATGGATCGCGATGTTCCTGCCCTGTACGAGGCCGCCATGGCCGAGCACGGCTTCAAGGCGGTGGATGAGCCCAGCTATGACCTGGTCAGCGTTAAAAAGGACGAGGGCTTTGTGGCCACCGCCACCACCCCGCTGCAGCCGGAGCTGAACCTGACCCAGACCACCGGCTTCCATGTGGAGTGCATGACCCCCGCCGTCACCGACAAAGAGATCGATGCCGTGCTGGAGCGTCGCCGCAATGCTGCTGCCGAGCTGGTACCCCACAAGGGCCCGGCCGTCAAGGGCAACATCGTTCACATCGATTACGAGGGCCTGCTGGACGGCAAGCCCTTCCAGGGCGGTTCCGCACAGAACCAGACCCTGCAGCTGGGCAGCGGCCGGATGATCCCCGGCTTTGAGGACGGCATTCTGGGCCACAAGGGCGGCGAGGAATTCGAGATCAACGTCACCTTCCCGGTACGCTATCACGTCAAGGACCTGGCCGGAAAGCCCGTTGTCTTTAAGATCAAGCTGATCGATGTCTGCGTCCGCCAGCTGCCCGCCCTGAACAGCGATTTTGCCAAGAAGGTGGGCAAGGTGGACACCATGGAAGCATTCCGGGAGCAGGTGCGCAAGCAGCTGCATGACGGCAAGCACGCCAGCGCCCTGAACCGTGCCAAGGATCAGGTGCTGACCCAGCTGGCCTCTGCCGCTGAGGGCGAGCTCCCCAGCGTTCTGGTGGAGAGCACCTACCAGCAGGAGATGCAGAACATCCAGCAGCAGCTCCAGATGCAGCGCATGAGCCTGGACCGCTACCTGAGCCAGATCCACCAGACCCGCGAGAACTTCACGGCCAACGTTCACGCCGCCGCCGAGAAGAACACCCGCGCCCGGATGGCTCTGCTGCAGGTCGCCCAGAACGAGGGTCTGGTGCCCACCGATGAGGAGATCACCAAGAACCTGCAGGAGCGCGCCGACCGCACCAAGAAAACGCTGGAAGAGGTCAAGGCCAACGCCAACATCCCCGCCATGCAGCGTAGCGAGGCCATCCGCCGCGCCGCCGACTGGGTGATCGAGCACTCCACCATCGAAGAAAAGTAAACTTTTTGCGTACCACTTGACTTTTTTCAAAAATCGCATATACTAAGGTTGCAAGGAATTCATGAGGTTCTAAGCTATCCACGCAAAATGGCCCCCGAAGAGATGTCCGCTCTTCGGGGGCCTTGTGCTTACTCGCCCTTCTCATCGTCCGGGTCAAGCCACTTGCACAGGAAGTGTCCGATCACCTGTGCTCCGACCGAGACCCAAAAAACTCATGAGGTATTCCATCGCTATCCACCTCCTCCCTGCTGCGGGAGTAATGGAAGGGCAGCACAGTAAGTATAACATAGCTTCTGACGCAATACAACAAAAAGAGCCTGTCTCCAAGGAATTTCGGGAGACAGGCTCTTTTCTTTTACAGTTTATTTTGTCAGGAGATTGAAGCCCATGACCACGATGCCCAGCACGACCAGAACGATGCCGGTTGCACGGTTCAGGGTCTTGGCATCGGCCTTATTGGCAAAGACAGCGGCGATGCGGGCCCACAGCAGGGTGAACAGGACGCAGAGGATAAACACGGTCCAGTCCGGTGCGCCGCCGATGGCAAAGTGGGAGACCGCACCGGTCAGGGCGGTGAAGGTCATAATGAACACGCTGGTGCCCACGGCAGTCTTGAGCTCGTAGCCCAGCACACTGGTCAGGATGAGCAGCATCATCATGCCGCCGCCGGCACCAATGAAGCCGCAGATCATCCCGATGACCACGCCGCAGACGACAGACTGAAGGGCACGCTTCTCAGCAGAGACCCCCTGCATGGCTTCTTTGGTGGTCATAACGGGCTTGACGATGAATTTAATGCCCAGCAGGAACGTCATAAACACCGAGAAGCTGCCCATGGTGGTGGAAGGCACCAGGCTTGCCACCCAGCTGCCCACCACGGTGAACAGCAGCACACTGGCCATCATGATCAGACCGTTCTTAATATCCAGGTTTTTGTTTTTGTGGTAGGTGTAGGCAGATACCGCACTGGCCAGCACATCCGAGGAAAGGGCAATGCCGACTGCCATATAGGGGTCCATCCCCAGGAAAGTGATGAGCATCGGGCTGATGACAGCAGCGGCGCTCATGCCCGCAAAGCCGGTGCCCAGGCCCGCGCCCATTCCGGCAAAAAAGGTAACGATGATGGTAAACAGCAGGTTCATCTTATTCTTCTCCTTCTAGGATCGCATCCAGATTTTCGCTCATCGTATCGATGACTTCAAAAAATTATCCCGAGCTTTTCTTCCTCCAGCCCTGCCATCAGGCGGCGGATGAAATCATCCTGCATCCTGCGGCCCTGTTCGATGATGGACTGCGCCTTTTCGGTGCAGGCAAGCTCCGTTTTGCGGCGGTCGCCCAACACCGGACGGCGCTCCAGAAAGCCCTCCTGCACCAGCTTGTCCACATTCACCGAGACAAGGTTCGCCTTGATGTGGCGCACTTCCACGATATCGCGGGCAGTCGTGTAGTTGGGGTTGTTGGCAAGAAACATCAGGATATCAAACGCTGTCTGCGGCAGGTGCAGCTTCTGGCACAGCGGCTTGCAGACGGCGCTGTACGCAAGGCCCTCTTGTTGGCAAATTCCACACTGGGGTTCAGCTCACGCATTGCGCGCCTCTCTTTCTCTCATTTTTGAATCATTCATTTTTGAAGTATTTTAGCATAAGGAATCTCTGTTGTCAAGGGCAGGCGGCGTGAAATCAACTGATCCATATATTTTGTCCACGCAAAAAGCCCGCACCATGAAGATTTTCACGGTACGGGCTTTTGATATGCTTCAGGGCAGGGTCACAGCACCGCCACGGCGAGGAACCGCACAACGAGCGCGGCAAGCCATGCCACAACACACTGATTCACGACCATAACGGTGGCCCAGCGGCCGCCCATCTCCCGCTTGACCGATGCCACAGCGGCAATGCAGGGGGTGTAGAGCAGGCAGAACACCAGCAGGGGAGCCGCTGCCGCCGGGCTGAGCGCCGCGCCCAGTGCGGCAGAGGAGCCATACAGGATGGTAAGGGTGGAAACAACGCTCTCCTTTGCCATAAAGCCGGTGATCAGCGCCGTGGACACCCGCCAGTCGCCAAAGCCCAGCGGTGCGAACAACGGCGCGATGCCGCTGGCGATCCAGGCCAGGATGCTCTCCTGCGGGTCTGCGGTCAGGCTGAGCTGGAAATCAAAGTTCTGCAGGAACCAGATGATGATGGTTGCCAGGAAGATGACCGTAAAGGCACGCTCGAGGAAATCCCGGGCCTTTTCCCAGAGCAGCTGGGCCACATTTTTCAGGCCGGGCAGGCGGTAGTTGGGCAGCTCCATAACAAAGGGCACGGCCTCGCCCTTGAACAGCGTTCCCTTGAGCAGAAAGGCCATACCAATGCCCACAAGGATGCCCAGGAAATACAGGCCCACCATGACCAGTGCGGCGTACTCCGGGAAGAAGGTCACCGCAAACAGGCTGTAGATCGGGAGCTTGGCCGAGCAGCTCATAAATGGCGTGAGCAGGATGGTCATTTTCCGGTCCCGCTCCGAGGGCAGCGTGCGGCTTGCCATCACACCGGGGACCGTGCAGCCAAAGCCGATGAGCATGGGCACGATGCTGCGGCCCGAAAGACCGATGCGTCGCAGCAGCTTGTCCATCACAAAGGCCACGCGGGCCATATAGCCGGTATCCTCCAGCAGGGAAAGGAAGAAGAACAGGGTCACGATGATGGGCAGGAAGCTCAGCACACTGCCCACACCGGTAAAGATGCCGTCGATCACCAGCGAATGCACTGCATCGTTGACGTTCCACGCCGTCAGGGCATTGTCCACAAGGATCGTCAGGTTCTCAATGCCCAGTTCCAGCAGGCCTTGCAGCCCCGCGCCGATCACACCGAAGGTCAGATAAAACACCAGCGCCATGATGCCCACAAACGCCGGAATCGCCGTGTACTTTCCGGTGAGGAAGCGGTCGATCCTTGCGCTGCGCAGCTGCTCCTTGCTCTGGTGTGGCTTTACCACAGTCTGATTCACCAGCTGATGGATAAAGTGGAACCGCATGTCTGCAATGGCGGCGGCGCGGTCCAGGCCGCGCTCCTGCTCCATCTGCACGATGATATGCTCGATCATCTCCTTTTTCGTTCTGATCCAGCTTCAGGGCTTCCTCAATGCGGTGGTCGCCCTCCACCAGCTTGGTGGCGGCAAAGCGCACCGGGATCCCCGCCGCCCGGGCGTGATCCTCGATGAGGTGAATGATGCCGTGGATGCAGCGGTGAACCGCACCGCCGTGGTCATCCTCGCCGCAGAAGTCCATCCGGCCCGGACGCTCCTGATACTTTGCCACATGGATGGCGTGATCCACCAGCTCATCCACGCCCTCATTCTTGGCGGCGGAAATGGGGACCACCGGGATGCCCAGCATCGCTTCCATCTCGTTGATGTTGATGGTGCCGCCGTTGCCGCGCACCTCATCCATCATATTCAGTGCCAGCACCATGGGGGTGTCCAGCTCCATCAGCTGCATCGTTAAGTACAGGTTGCGCTCGATGTTGGTGGCATCCACGATGTTGATGATGCCCGTGGGCTTTTCGCCAATGATGAACTGCCGGGTCACGATCTCCTCGCTGGAATAGGGCGACATGGAGTAGATACCGGGCAGGTCGGTGACTTCGGTATCGGGATATTCCCGGATGGCACCGCTCTTGCGGTCCACCGTCACGCCCGGAAAGTTGCCCACATGCTGGTTGGAGCCGGTGAGCTGGTTGAACAGGGTCGTTTTGCCGCAGTTCTGATTTCCGGCCAGCGCAAACGTCAGCACCGTTCCCTCCGGCAGCGGGTGTTCGCCCTTTTGGGTGTGATAGCGGCCGCCCTCGCCCAGGCCCGGGTGCTCCACCATCCGGCCAGCCTTCCGTGCCGGAGCTGCTGCGGGTGCTTCCGCCGGGGTGATCTCGATCCGTGCCGCATCGTCCAGCCGCAGGGTCAGCTCATAGCCGTGGATCTGCAGCTCCATGGGGTCCCCCATGGGCGCAAATTTCACCAGCGTGACCTTCTCGCCGGGGATCAGCCCCATATCCAGAAAATGCTGGCGGAGCTCTCCCGTTCCACCCACTGTATCGATCACGGCACTTTCGCCGATCTTCAGTTCCTTTAATGTCATGGCAGATGCCTTTCCTTCGACAAAATGTTAGTGTATGTGAACAGTCTTAATATAAGCTAACTCAAAGGCATTGTCAAGGCAGGAAGCGGCAAAAAATTCTCGCCTGTCCCCGCTGTTTTTTGTAGAACTCTTTCTCCTGTTCCGGCAGATTTCCGGGCAAAAGAAAACGCACCCCTGAATTTTCACGTTCAAAGGTGCGTTTTGAGAACAATTCTGTTTACTTCACGGTGTGATAGCCGTCGGGGTTGTTCTTCTGCCAGTTCCAGCTGTCGGCACACATCTCCTCGATGCCGTACTCAGCCACCCAGCCCAGCTCGTTCTTGGCCTTGGTGGGGTCGGCATAGCACTCGGCGATATCGCCGGGACGGCGGGGATCGATCACATAGGGGAGCTTCTTGCCGCAGGCCTTCTCAAAGGCGTGGAGGACATCCAGCACGCTGTAGCCGTGGCCGGTGCCCAGATTGCAGATGAACAGGCCGCAGTTGGTCTGCAGCTTCTTGATGGCGCAGACATGGCCCCGGGCCAGGTCAACCACATGGATGTAATCGCGCACGCCGGTGCCGTCGGGGGTGGGGTAGTCGTTGCCAAAGACGTGCACCTTTTCCAGCTTGCCCACGGCCACCTTAGCGATGTAGGGCATCAGGTTGTTGGGGATGCCGTTGGGGTCCTCGCCGATCAGGCCGGACTTGTGGGCACCGATGGGGTTGAAGTAACGGAGCAGGGCCACGTTCAGGGTGGGGTCAGCCTTGCAGACATCGGTCAGGATGCGCTCGGTAAAGGCCTTGGTGGTGCCGTAGGGGTTGGTGGTGGCACCCACGGGGAAGTCCTCGGTGATGGGCACGCTGGCGGGGTCGCCGTAGACGGTGGCGGAGGAGCTGAACACGAAGTTGCGGCAGTTGTGGCGGCGCATCACGTCCAGAATGACCAGCGTGCAGTTGAGGTTGTTGTAGTAGTACTCGATGGGCTTGGAAACACTCTCGCCCACTGCCTTATAGGCGGCAAACTGGATGACGGCATCGATATCAGGGCACTCGGTGAAGATCTTCTCCACATCCTCGTGCTTTGTCATATCAGCCTGATAGAACCGGAAGTCCTTGCCGGTGATCTGCTTGACCCGATCCAGCACCACGGGGGGAAGCGTTGTAATAGTTATCTGCCACCACGATGTCAAAGCCAGCGTTCAGCAGTTCGATACAGGTGTGGCTGCCGATATAACCGGCACCGCCGGAAACCAAAATTGCCATAAAAGTACCTCTCTTCTCGTCACCAAAGTTGCTTGCGCGGGGCAGGCCCGCCTTCTGCCACAAGGATACAACGTTTTGGCCGCAGAATCAAGTAACGGGAATTTTATAAGGATGGATTTTTGTTTCCAATTATTTTTCCGCGCATTGATTTACAAGCGTTTTTTTGTGTTTTGCACATGGAGTGATGGAACGCTTTGTGCAAATCAGAGAAAAAGGCCCTCCCGGGCAAAGCTGTCAGGCTTTGAATGAGAGGGCTGCATTTTACAGCTTCCCGCACTGTTTGCCGGTGAAGAACCGCAGGGTGGTGTTGGCGCGGAACACTTTCCCGGCCCGCAGGGCGGTGGAGGGGAACTCCGGGTGGGAGGGGCTGCAGGGGAAGTGCTGGGTCTCCAGCGCAAAACCGCCGTATTTCTGCATCGGCACGCCGCCCTTGCCGGGGGCAGGGCAGTCCTGCAGGAAATTGCCGGTGTAGAGCTGCACGCCGGGCTGGGTGGTATAGACCTTCATGCTGATGCCGGTCTTATCGCTGGAAGCCCAGGCGCACAGGCTCTGGCTGGCCCCGCGGCCCCTGTCGATGACAAAGCAGTGGTCATAGCCGCCGCCCACCATGGTGGTCTGGGAAAAGCCGGTGTCGATGTCCCGGCCAATGGGCTTGCCCGCCCGGAAATCCATCGGCGTGCCCGCCACGGGCAGGATATTGCCGGTGGGGCAGGTCTCGTTGTTGCCCTCCAGATAGCGGGACGCATAGATGCGCAGCTTCTGGCCCAGCACATCGCCGCCGCCATCCAGATTGAAGTAGGTGTGGTTGGTCAGGTTGATGATGGTGTCGGCATCGGAGGAGACACGGTAATCCATCCGCAGGGCGTTGTCCTCAGTGAGGATATACCGCACCGAGATCTTCAGATTTCCCGGGAAACCATCTTCTCCATCGGGGCTTTCCGCCTCCAGAAGCAGGGTATCGCCAAAGGTCTTTACCTCATACAGCTTGCGCGGGAAGGTACCGTGCAGGTGGTTTTTGCCATTGTTGGCTTCCAGCTGATAGGTCTTGCCGCCCACGTTGAACACGGCATTCTCGATGCGGTTGGCGTACCGGCCCACGAACGCGCCGCAGCAGGTACTGCCGGACGATTCAAAGTCCTTGACGTAATCGGCGTAGGTGTCGTGGCCCAGCACCACATCCACCGGCCCGCGCTTGGTGGGCACCCAGATATTCTTGATGATACAGCCGTAGTTCAGCACACTGACCGCCAGCCCGCCGGGGTTCGAGATGATGTATTCATTGATCTTTTCGCCGTTTGGGGTCATGCCAAAGGGCTTGGAGAGAAACTGTGCCATAGGGCTCGCCTCCTTTTGTAATTTTTTCAGGACAGCACACTCTCTGTTTTATCCTTTATTGTTTTGATTATATCACAGTTTTCTCCTTCTGTGTTGGCATTTTTTAAGGGATTCTATCCAATATTTTGAGAGCTTTTTTTGTAAGTTCTGCCCCATAAGCCCAAAAAAGCCCCGGAGGGCCAGGGGTAGGCGCTCCGGGGCTTGTATGGTCAGATCAGATATTACTGCTGGGTATACTCTTTATAACCCTTCAGGTCAATCTTATTCTGAATTTCTTCAGGAATCTCATTGATCCATTTATTAACTTTCAGGGTTGTAGTCTTACCAGAAACAGTTTCCACAATGTATGCCAGTTTATCGCCGTTGAAGCAATAAACAACCTGCTGTCCATCAACTACAACAGACTCAGCATACATGGTTTCACCAGTTGCTTCAATCTTATATTCAGGAATAACCTTGATGCTCTTTACAATGTCTGCAGAAGGAACTGTGACTTTACCTGCACTCACAACATCTGCCGGTACCTCCATCTTCCGATATTTTCCCTGGCTTAAAATATAGCATGCGTTATCTTTAATAACGATATCATATGCTGTGCCAGTGTTAACGAACATCTTCTCACCATCAACAGCAAACTTCACAGTTGCAGGAGTTGCTCCCGTGTCATATACGACAACTTCGGAATAAACCTTTCCGGTCTTCTGATTTGCTTCCACGATTTTCTGCAGACGGTAGGAAGGTGCGCTGTCCTCGCCGCAAGCGGTCAGCATCAGAGTTGCCATTGCCACAGCCATGATAGCTGCTGCGATTTTCTTGAGCATTTTCATTTGTAAAACCTCCAATGTAAAATGATATTTTACCACACAGAAAGCATACCCCTACACCTTCTGCATTGTGAACTCATTTTACATCTACCCCCCCGCTGTCAATATTTTTTCATTGAATTCCCCAATTTTTTGGAGACTGTGCCAAAGCTGCGGCAATTTTTTTAAGCAGATTGACAAAAAGCACCCCTCACATGGCTGTGAAGGGTGCTTTGGGGAAGTTTTCTTACTCCGGCTGAGCGGTGTTCTGGGCGATATACTCGGCGGCATCATCGGGGATGTCGTCAAGGTTCTCATCGCCGATATCCACATTCAGCGGCGGCTTCTTGAAGAGGATGTCGTACATCAGGGGCACAACGTACAGGGTCATCAGGGTGGCGTAGGTCAGGCCGAAGATGATGACGATGGCCATGCCGCTCATCAGCTGGCTGGCCATATCGCCGCTGAACACCAGCTGGAGCATGGCCAGAACGGTGGTCAGGGTGGTCATCAGGATGGGGCGCATTCGTGTTTTGCCGGTGGCGATCAGGGCCGCGCGGCGCTCCATGCCGCCGATGCGCAGCTGGTTGGCGTAATCCACGAACACGATGCCGTTGTTGACGACCGTGCCCATCAGGACGATGAAGCCCATCAGGGAGATCATGGTCAGCTGCTGGCCGGTGAGCAGCAGGCCCAGCAGGCCGCCGGTAAAGGCCAGCGGAATGGTGAACAGAACGATGAAGGGGGAGAGCAGGCTCTGGAACTGGGCCACCATAACAAGGTAGACGAAGGGCAGCGCCAGGAACATCCACTGACCCATCTGATCCACCACCATGCCGTTGATCTCAGAGCCGCCGCCCATATAGAAGCTGCAGCCCTCGGGCATTTCATCGGATGCGGCAAACTCGTTCAGCTTCTTTTCCAGCGCGCGGGTCTCGGTGGTGGTATTGGTGCCCTCCACTGCGTCCGCCGTCACGCTAATATAGCGGGTCTGGTTCTTACTGGTAATGGAGTCCGGGGTGGAGCCGGTGACCCAGGTGGCCATATCGCCCAGCGTGCAGGTGCCGGTCTGGGTGGTGCCGTCGGCGGTCATGACGGAGGTCGTAAAGGTCATATCCATCATGTTTTCCTTGGTCATGGGGTCCAGATTGTTGCTGATCTGGACGTTCATGGTGGAGCCATCGATAGCAACGGGGGTCTGGGCCGTGGTGGTGGTGGTCAGCTTGGCGGCGATCTGCTGGTAGACCTGCGCCACGGTCAGGCCGTAGGAACGGACCTTATCCCGGTCGATCTGCAGGTTGATGGTGGCATCGCCGCTGCCCAGACCGTTGGTTGCATTGGTGAAGCCGTCCATCTCGTTGACCATATCCACCACCTTCTCGGAGAGGGCGGTCATGGTGTCGATGTCGTTGCCGGAGACCTGGACGGTCAGGCCCATATCCAGCTGGCTGGTCAGCTCCTGCATTCCGCTGATCTCAACGGTGGCGGTGCAGTTTTCCACGCCGTTCACAGCTTCCTCCAGCGCCTCACGGGCCTGTTCGATCTGCCGGGAGGAGAGGCTCTCGTCCAGCATCACGTTGATCTGGTAGGTGCCGTAGCTGTTGGCGGCGTTCAGCAGGTCGGTGATGGTCTGGGGCAGGCCCAGCTGGCCGACATCCATTCCGGCCACGCGGCTGTCGGTGGTAACACCCACCTCTTCCACGTTGTCCACAGCCAGCAGGGCATCAATGACATTCTCGGCCACGGCATAGGATTCTTCTTTGGTCATATCCTTCTCGGTGGAGAGGGTGACGATGGCCTCGTTGCTGGTGATGGTGGGCAGCATCTCAACGCCCATGGACATCACGCGCCAGCCGCAGAACACCAACAGCACCACTGCCGCGCCCAGCGGTGCCCAGCGGTGCTGGAAGCACCATTCCAGGCTCTTGACATACTTTTCCTGCACCTTGTCGAACCACTTGAGCTCTTTGGGCTTGGAGTTTTTCAGCAGGGTAGAGGAGGCCGCCGGGGCAACCGTCAGGGCCACGATGAGGGAAGCAGCCAGACAGTAGCCGATGCACATGGACATGGGCTGCAGCAGGCTCTTGATGACACCGGAGGTGAAGATGACGGGCAGGAACACGCAGACAGAGGTGAGGGTGGAAGCCATGATGGCCATGCCCACCTGCTTGGTACCCTGGACCGCCGCGCGGGCAGCGGGTACGCCGCGGCTGCGCAGACGGTAGATGTTCTCGATGACGACGATGGAGTTATCCACCAGCATACCAATGCCGAGGGACAGGCCCGCCAGCGTCATAATATTCATATCCAGACCGGTGAAGTACATGAGCACCACGGCAAACAGCACCGACAGCGGGATACTGATGCCGACCACCAGCGTGGGCTTGATATCCTTGAGGAAGATGGCCAGCACGATGATGGCAAGGGCCGCACCGATGAGCATACTGCTCAGGATGCTGCTGACGATGATGCTGATGTAGTTGCCCTGGTTGGACAGCACGACCACATGCAGGCCATCGTATTTCTGTTCCAGCTCCTTGAAGGCAGCCTTGCAGTTGCCGGAAACTTCACCGGCACTGGAAGAATTGCTCTTGAAGATTTTCAGCACCACAGAGCGCTCGCCGTTCAGGCGGGTAAAGCTGTCCTCGGCGTTGTCGATGATCTGCACATCGGCCACGTCAGACAGGCGGACATCGCCAAAGCCGTCCACATGGAGCAGCAGGGCACCGGAGATATCCTCGATGCTGTCGTACTCCTCGCCGACCTTCAGCAGCCAGGACTTGTTGCTGGAATCCTTGACATAACCGGCGGGCATGGAGAAGTTCTGGGCATAGATCAGCTGTGCCAGTGTGTTGATATCCAGCATCTTGGCCACGTCGGAGTTCTCCATGGCCTTCTGCTTGGCATCCTCATACTGCTGCTTGGCATCGGCCAGCTGCTGCTCGTAATTGTTCAGCATCTCGCGGGCCTCAGTGAACTTGATATAGGCCTGCAGCTGCTGCTGGGAATAGGTGCCCACGATCTGGGTGAACTGATCCATCAGGCCGGGCACGTCGTCCATGGCCTTGATGGTGCTCTCCAGCGTGTTATAAATGTTGCTCAGGCTCTGCTGCACCTGCAGATCATCGACCAGCTCCCCGGCCGTTGTGCCGGCGGTGTCGCCCTGCGCGTTCAGGCGCTGCTGCAGATCCTGCAAAGCGGTGGTCAGCTTATCGGTGATATCGCGCAGCTCCGCCACGATCTCGATCAGAGAATCGATATCCTGCATTCCGGTCTCGTTGAACTTGTCCACGACCCGCTGCAGGCCGTCCCGCACATCGATCAGGGCCTGCTGGATCTCAGGCTCGTTGACCACGGCAATGAGCTGGTTGACGCTCTCCAGAAGGGCCTGTGCCTGCTTCTTGACCAGCATGAAGGAATCCTGCAGCTCGCCGGAGTACTGGCTGTTGATGGCATCGCTGACCAGCTTGTCGTAATTGGCCAGCTGGGTCTCGTACTCCTTTCTGCCTGCCTCGATCTGGGCCTCGGCATCATCCAGCTGGGCCTTTGCATCGGCCAGCTGCACGTCAATGACTTCCAGCAGCTTTTCGTTGATGGCATCGATCTTTTCCTGATCGAGCTGCACCTGCACCATCCGGGTGACCAGGCCATTGGCGGAAATATTGGAAACGCCGCCCTGACGCTCAATATAGGGGACCATGGTGTCGTTGACGAAATCGGCCAGCTCATAGGAATCGCTGCCCTCGCGGCTGACGGCCACGGTCATAAAGGCGTTCATGTTCAGGGTATATTCAATGATGGAGGGGGTCATGCAGGTGCTTGGCAGGCTGGAGGTGGTCTGATCCACCTTGTTGGACACCTTGACCACGGCACTGTTCATGTCCGTATCATCCTCAAACTCCATCAGCAGCAGACTGTAGTTTTCTGCCGAGGTGGCGGTGACGTTTTTCACGCCCGAGATGGTGCCCAGCGCACTCTCCATCACGTCGGAGACCTCGTTCTCCACACGCTCCGGGCTGGCACCGGGATAGACCGTGACCACCATCAGGTACGGTGTGTTCACGTTTGGCAGCAGGTTGGTCTGCATATTCTGCACGGACACAAGGCCCAGCATGATGACCATGATGACTGCAACCAGAACGGTGAACGGCTTTTTGACGCTGAATTTTTCCATTTCTTCCTACCGTTTCTGTGTTTTCCCACGCATTGCGCGGCTGCTCTTTTTTCTCAGAGCGGCTCAAAGTCGATATCCCTATTATACACCCGGTTCCGGGGCTTGCAAGGCTTGCCCGGAGATTCTTTAGCAAATCTTGAAAATCTTTTGTGAAATCCGGGTGATACCTCAGTTTTTTGACGTTTTTGAGATCAAATTTCAGACGGAGTTCAAGTGGGATACGAATGAGCGGGGCTGAATGTTGCAGAGGATGATAAGTTTTTTTATCGGCTCCCCCTTTGGGGGCAACGACGACGACCGCCGCCAGTGGCGGATTGAGGGAGGAGTTGTTGGGGCAGTGGCCAGCAAGGTGCGAGTGCAATTGCACGAAGCAGCTGCTGGGAGCCACAACCTGGGCTGGCGAACGAAGTGAGCCTGAGAGGGCTGTTCAATTTTCAACGTTTATGCTATAATAATCCTCAGAATGGATTTTCAGGCCCTTCTGTGGGCCTTTTTTACAAGATAGGGGAGTTTCCCCTGTGAGGAACAGTATGAAAAAAGTCATCTCTGTCCGTTTCAAGGAAAACGGCAAAAGCTATTATTTCGATCCTGCCGGGGCCGACATCAAAACCGGCGAATACGTGATCGTGGAGACCGCCCGCGGCATTGAGTGCGGCGAGGTGGTGCAGGGCGTAAAGGAGATCGCCGACAGCGCCGTTTCCAAGGCGCTCAAGCCCATCACCCGGATGGCCGACAGCGTGGATGTGCGCCGGATGCGCCAGAACCGCGAGGATGAGAAGCGCGCCTACCACACCTGCCAGGAGTGCATTGCCCGCCACGGCCTGGAAATGAAACTGGTAGAGGCCGAGTACACCCTTGACCGCTCCAAGATCATGTTCTACTTCACCGCCGACGGCCGGGTAGACTTCCGCGAACTGGTCAAGGATCTGGCCGGCATCTTCCACACCCGCATCGAGCTGCGCCAGATCGGCGTGCGCGACGAGAGCAAGATGATCGGCGGTCTGGGCATCTGCGGCCAGCCCTTCTGCTGCAGCCGCTTCCTCAAGGATTTCCAGCCCGTTTCCATCAAGATGGCCAAGGAGCAGGGCCTTTCCCTGAATCCCACCAAGATCAGCGGTGCCTGCGGCCGGTTGATGTGCTGCCTTTCCTACGAGGAAAACGCCTACGAATACCTGAACAGCATCATGCCCATGGTGGGCAGCACCGTGCGCACTCCGGATGGTCTGGGCACCGTGCTGGAAGTGAACCCCATCTCCGGCTACCTGCGGGTGCGCTGCGGCACCGAAGCCCTGACCCCGCGCTACTATAAGGTGGGCGTGTGTGAGTATATCAGCGGCGGCAAACGGGCACCCCGCCGCCCCGACCCGGACGACGATTATTCCGGTGTGCGCAACCCCGCCCCGGTGGTGGCAGCCGCCGATGAAAAGGGCAATGTGGGCTGCGGCAAATGCCCCAAAAAAGAGAAATAATTCCCAGAAAAACAGTGGGATATCACAGTAGTTAGTATCATAAAACTAACTATTCTTCGTGATTTTCGCCAAAAAACTCTCTTAATTTTCCCGCAAAGTTAGGCCTTGCTTTTGTGCAACCCCACAAAAATAAAACTTTGGGCTTTTATGGCACACGGTTAGTCTTGCCTTTTCTTTTCCACTTTGCTAGAATGCAGACAAGGATGAATTCCGGGGAAGCCTGCTGGCACCGTGCGAGGGCAGACTTCTTCTTAAAGCTAGTGCACGGGTGATAAAAGGAGAGTTTTATTATGGCACACAAGGTTTCTGACGCATGTGTTGGCTGCGGCGCTTGCGAGGGCGCTTGCCCCGTTGGTGCTGTCACCATTGAGAATGGTGTTGCAGTTGTGAATGCAGACGCTTGCATCGATTGCGGCGCTTGCGAGGGTGCTTGCCCCACCGGTGCTATCACCGCTGAATAATTTCGCGGCGAACACTGAAAAACGCATCAAAAGCAGCAGACCTGTCAAAAGCGGGTCTGCTGCTTTTCTTTCATGCACAATTTTCCCCAATTTTTCCGCCCGATATTTTGGCAGTGGATTTTAGGTGCTGTATATGGAACATTCCACCGAGATTTTGTATAATAGAACAAGGGTCTATTGTTCAGCCGTACACCGCTTTGGCTCGGACGCGCTGCTGCTGGCCCGGTTTTCGGAGCCAAAGCGGGCCTGGCGCGCCGCCGACCTGTGCTCCGGCTGCGGCATCGTGAGCCTGGAATGGCACGACCGGGGCCACCGCGGCCCCTGCCTGGGGCTGGAACTGCAGCCCGAAGCCAGCGCGCTGCTGGCCGCCGCCTGCGCCGAACAGGGCATTGAGCACATCACGCCCGTCTGCGCCGACCTGCGCTCCTTCCGGGAAGGAGAGGGCAGCTACGACCTGTGCGCCTGCAACCCGCCCTATTTCACGGCAGGGGAGCAGGCCGCCGACAGGGCCCGGGCCACTGCCCGCCACGAGACGGACTGCGCGCTGGACGATGTCTGCAAATGCGCGTTCCGGCTGCTGAAAGATGGCGGGCGGCTCTCGCTCTGCCACCGGCCCGAGCGGCTGGCCGAGGTGCTGGCGGTCCTGCGGGCCAACCGGCTGGAACCCAAGCGGCTGGCCTTTGTGAAGAACCGGCCGGATGCCGCCCCCTGGCTGTTTCTGGTGGAAGCACAGAAGAACCGAAAAACAGGGCTGCGGGTCGAGCCGGATGTGCTCATCTCGGCAGGCGCGGCAATGTATGGACGCTGAACCTCTCAAACGCTGCGCGCCAGGTACGGGTTGCGGCTCCTAGTAGGGGAGCCAATGTGCTTGCCTCTCCTATGAGGAGAGGTAGCATCCCGTAGGGATGACGGAGAGGTTTTGTACAAATCAAATGGGAGGATACTATGGCAGGTACTCTTTATATCGTTGCCACACCCATCGGCAACCTGGATGACATGCCGCCCCGTGTGGCAGCCACCTTTGGCGCGGCAGATTTTATTGCTGCAGAGGATACCCGCGTGACCATGAAGCTGCTCAACTTTCTGGGGCTGAAAAAGCCGATGGTGAGCTACTACGAGCACGCCCTGCAGAAGGGCGAGGGGATCCTGCGCCGCATTGAGGCAGGCGAGAACTGTGCCCTGTGCAGCGATGCCGGTATGCCCTGTGTGTCGGACCCGGGTGAAGTGATCGTGCGGGACGCGCTGGCCCGGGGCATCAAGGTGGTGCCCGTTCCGGCAGCCTCCGCCTGTGTGACGGCGCTGGCCGTCTCCGGTCAGGACACCTCCCGCTGGGTGTTTGAGGGATTTTCTGCCTGTGAACAAAAAGCAGAAGCGGGAGCGGCTGGCCGAGCTGCAGGGGGAAAAGCGGACAGTCATCTTCTACGAAGCGCCCCACAAGCTGCGCACCACGCTGGACGACCTGACCGCCGCCTTCGGCCCCGAGCGGAGCATCACCCTCTGCCGGGAGCTGACCAAGCTCCACGAGGAGATCTGGAAAACGACGCTGGGCGAGGCCCAGACCCATTATGCCGGGAATGACCCCCGCGGCGAGTATGTTCTGGTGATGGCCGGTGCGCCCGCCGCCGAAGCCGAAGAAGAGCTGACCCTGGAGCAGGCCGCCCAGCGGGCGCTGGAACTGACCCGGAACGGCTATGCGGCCTCTGCCGCCGCCAAGGCCGCCGCGCAGGGCACGCCGTATTCCAAGAGTGAAGTGTACAAGCAGCTGCTTGCTTTGCAGGCAGACTGACCTCTCTGTCCATGCTTCGCATTGCCCCCCTCTCCTGACAGGGGAGCTGTCGCCGAAGGCGACTGAGAGGTTTCATACGTATAAATAAGGAGGACGTAGTCCCGTGACGAAACTTTTGATCCTGAGCGACAGCCACAACAGCGCCGGTGCAGTGGAGCGCATCCTGCACGCAGAAAGCGATGCAAATGCCGTTGTCTTTTTGGGAGATGGCCTGCGCGACCTGGAAGATGCACTGACCCTGCACCCCAAAATGAAGGTCTACGCCGTGGCCGGCAACTGCGATTTTGGCGCGTTGGAGCCGCTGGACGGGCTGGCCGCCTTCGATCAGGTGGTCGTTTTCTATACCCACGGTCACATGTATGGTGTAAAATACGATCTGGACACGCTGGCAGATGCCGCCGCCGCCCGCGGTGCTGAGGTGGCACTGTTCGGCCACACCCACAAACCCATCGCCCTCCAGAAAAACGGCGTGTTCCTGTTCAACCCGGGCTCCTGCGGCCGCTGCTACACCGGCCCCAACACCTACGGCGTGATGCTGTTGGACAAGGGCAGGATCACCAGCTTTGCACACAAAGAGGTACCGCAGCAATGAGCATCAATGAGGTGCGTTATCTGCCCGAATGCGGCAGCACCAACGCGTATATGAAAGAGCATTTTGAAGAGTTCGGCCCGGTGGGCGCGGTATACACCACCAACCAGACCGCCGGGCGGGGCCGCCTTGGCCGCACCTGGGTCAACGCCGAGGGCAAGGCGCTGTACTACACAGTCGCCATCCGGGAGCCGCTGGCGCAGCCCGCCACCCTGCCCCTGCTGGCCAGCCTTGCCGTGCGCAGGCAGCTGGCCCTGCGCTACGGCGTGGACTGCCAGATCAAGTGGCCCAACGACCTGCTGCTGAACGGCAAAAAGATCGTGGGCATCCTGTGCGAAAGCGTCTGCTACGGCTACCAGCAGCAGGGCCGGGGCATCCTGTGCGGCATTGGCATCAACCTGGCCCAGCCGCAGAGTTATTTTGATGCCGCCGACCTGCCCCACGGCACCTCGCTGGCCCTGCAGGGTGCCGCGATCGATCTGGAGCAGGATCCCGGCTGGCTGGCCGAGGCCCTGACGGATTTCGGCTTTGATCGGCCCCTGTACACCTTTGCGCGGGATGGCTTTGCACCTTTCCGTGAGGAGTACAAGGCCGCCTGTGTCAACATCGGACGGCGGGTGACCTTTGACCTGCCGGACGGCGGGCAGGGAACAGGCGAGGCCGTGGACGTGGACGAAGAAGGCCGTCTTGTTGTCCGCACCGACAGCGGTGAGGAGCATGTGTTCACCGGCGAGGTCTCCGTGCGCGGCATCTACGGTTCCCTCTGAAACTTGATATAACACAGCGCCCCCGGCAGAGGATCGCTCCGCCGGGGGCGCTGTTTCAGACAAACAAAAGTCCCCTCCGGCGCTTGCGGT
>ENA-OQES01000252-OQES01000252.1-human-gut-metagenome-genome-assembly--contig:-NODE-252-length-23640-cov-4.234083_pt1 | contig 23640 bp, 26 predicted proteins | sample MGYA00242798_ERZ504641 | MGnify/ENA primary metagenome ERZ504641 (study PRJEB26092, sample SAMD00036327) | human gut metagenome | host: Homo sapiens | study: EMG produced TPA metagenomics assembly of...
GTTACTGTTCACTCCCGTGTCAATCACTCCGCTGATTGACACGGAGGATGCATGTTTTGGCTTGAATGCATCTCGCCCCATCGCCAAAGGCGATTTAAAATGGCGAGATGCGTTGCTGGTCGCACATCGTGTGAACAGTAACGGTTTGTAAATCCGCAGAATGTTAACACTCTATGAAGTTGTTGAATTCGCAGGCGGATAGTGATAGAATGTAGAACAGAGTGGAATTTCAGACCAAAATCAAAATTCAGAGAAGGAGTAATTGCGGAAATATGAATATTATAGAAAAGATTTTCGGAACTCACAGTGAGAACGAGCTGAAACGAATTTATCCGATCGTAGACCGCATCGAGGCACTGGGGCCGGAGATGGAGGCGCTTTCAGACGAAGAACTTCGAGGAAAGACAAAAGAATTTAAAGAACGACTGAAAGAGGGAGAGACTCTGGATGATATCCTTCCGGAAGCATATGCTGTAGTAAGAGAAGGTGCTTACAGAAGTCTTGGAATGCGCCATTATAGAGTACAGTTGATTGGTGGTATTATCCTGCATCAGGGACGTATCGCAGAGATGAGAACAGGTGAAGGTAAGACACTTGTGTCCACACTTCCGGCATATTTGAATGCCTTGGACGGAAAAGGTGTTCACATCGTCACAGTTAATGACTATCTGGCGAAGCGTGATGCTGAGTGGATGGGAAAAGTACATGAGTTTTTAGGACTCAAAGTCGGTGTTGTTCTCAATGAGATGAACAATGATGAGAGACGAGAGGCTTATAATTGCGATATTACTTATGTAACGAATAATGAACTTGGATTTGATTATCTGAGAGATAACATGGTTATCTATAAAGAACAGCTGGTTCAGAGAGGATTGCATTATGCAGTTATCGATGAGGTCGATTCCGTTTTGATCGATGAGGCAAGAACACCTTTGATCATTTCCGGACAGAGTGGAAAGTCTACAGCTCTGTATGAAGCCTGTGATGTTCTTGCAAAACAGTTGGAACGCGGTGAGGCAAGCGGTGAGTTTTCCAAGATGAATGCCATCATGGGAGAAGAAATTGAAGAGACAGGTGATTTCATCGTTGATGAGAAAGAGAAGACAGTTAACCTGACAGAAGATGGTGTGAAGAAAGTAGAGAAATTCTTCCACATCGAAAACCTTGCTGATCCGGAGAACCTGGAAATCCAGCATAATATTATCCTTGCACTCAGAGCACACAATCTGATGTTCCGTGATCAGGATTATGTTGTAACTCCGGATGGTGAAGTTATGATCGTCGATGAGTTTACAGGACGTATCATGCCGGGACGTCGTTACTCTGATGGTCTGCATCAGGCAATCGAGGCGAAGGAACATGTGAAGGTAAGAAGAGAGAGTAAGACTCTGGCAACAATCACATTCCAGAACCTGTTTAATAAGTATGACAAGAAGAGTGGTATGACAGGTACTGCGATCACAGAGGAGAAAGAGTTCCGTGATATTTATGGAATGGACGTTGTTGAAATTCCGACAAACAAGCCGGTACAGAGAGTGGATCTAGAGGATGCTGTTTATAAGACAAAGAAAGAAAAATACGAAGCAGTTGTAGAAGCTGTTAAAGAAGCGCATGCAACAGGACAGCCGGTGCTGGTAGGTACAATTACAATTGAAGTATCCGAACTTCTCAGCAAGATGCTGAAGAAAGAGGGAATCAAGCATAATGTACTGAATGCAAAATATCATGAGCAGGAGGCTGCAATCGTAGCTGATGCCGGACTTCATGGAGCGGTAACGATCGCAACCAATATGGCTGGCCGTGGTACTGATATCAAGCTGGATGATGATGCGCGTGCGGCAGGCGGTCTGAAAATTATCGGTACAGAGAGACATGAATCCCGTCGTATTGACAATCAGCTGCGTGGACGTTCCGGACGTCAGGGAGATCCAGGAGAGTCCAGATTCTACATTTCTCTGGAAGATGATCTGATGCGACTGTTCGGTTCAGAAAGACTGATGGGAATTTTCAATACACTTGGTGTAGAAGACGGTGAGCAGATTGAACATAAGATGCTTTCAAGTGCAATTGAGAAAGCACAGAAGAAGATTGAGAGCAATAACTTTGGTATTCGTAAGAATCTGTTGGAGTACGATCAGGTAATGAACGAGCAGAGAGAGATTATTTACGAAGAGAGACGCCGTGTTCTTGATGGAGAAAGCATGCGTGATACAATCTACAGCATGATTACAGAATATGTGGAAAATATGACAGATCGTTTCGCTTCTACAGAGGCAGATCCGGAAGAGTGGGATATCAAAGGATTGGATGTAAATCTTCACAATGTGATTCCACAGCTTCAGCTTCCATCTGAGAAGGAATGCCAGAGTATGAGTCAGAAGGAGTTAAAGCATCTTCTGAAAGAACGTGGAGTGAAGGCTTATGAGAACAAAGAAGCAGAGTTCCCGGAGGCAGAGCAGCTTCGTGAAGTTGAGCGTGTTGTACTTCTGAAAGTGATTGATGCAAGATGGATGGATCATATCGATGATATGGATCAGCTGCGTCAGGGAATCGGTCTTCAGGCTTATGGACAGAGAGATCCACTGGTAGAGTACAAGATGACAGGATATGAGATGTTCGGTGAAATGACAAATGCAATCGCTGAAAACACGATCCGTACATTGTTCCACATTAAGGTTGAGCAGAAAGTGGAGAGAGAAGAGGTTGCAAAAGTAACCGGAACAAACAAAGATGACAGCGCAGTCCGTGCACCGAAAAAGCGCGAGGAGAAGAAGATTTATCCAAACGATCCATGCCCGTGCGGAAGTGGAAAGAAGTACAAACAGTGCTGTGGAAGAAAAATCAAATAAGCTGAACAGTTACAATAATTTAAAGTATATATATGAAAGAGGTGATTAAGGTGGTTTTACTGGATGAACTGAAGTCAAGACTGACTGCATATGAAGAACCGCTGAAAGATTTGAGGGATTCACTTTGACCTCGCTTCAAAGAAGCTTAGGATCGAAGAATTAGAAAAGAGACTGGAGGAACCGGGATTCTGGGATGACCCGGAGATTTCCCAGCATGTAATGAAAGAATTGAAAGGTCTTCAGGATTCTGTAAAAGAGATTGATAAATTATTTACAGATTATGAAGACATGCTTCTTCTGATTGAAATGAGTGAAGGAGAAGACGAGGAGCAGGAAGCCGCAGAAGAGATTGAAGAGGAACTTGGAACATTTGAGGAAGTCTTTGAGAAACTGCGAATCAGCACACTTCTGATCGGACCGTATGATGCAGATAATGCAATCGTGACACTTCATGCAGGTGCAGGCGGTACAGAGGCAATGGACTGGACAAGTATGCTCTATCGTATGTACAGCCGCTGGGCTGAAAAGAGAGGATATGAAGTCGAGGTGCTGGACTATCTGGAAGGAGATGTAGCAGGTATCAAGGGAGTTACTTTTGAGGTCAAGGGAGAAAACGCTTATGGTTATCTCCGTTCCGAGAAAGGTGTACATCGTCTGGTACGTATTTCTCCATTTAATGCAAATGGAAAGCGACAGACATCATTTGCATCCTGTGATGTAATTCCGGATATTGAAGAAGATATCGATATCGAGATCAATGACGATGATATCCGTGTCGATACTTATCGTTCCAGTGGTGCCGGCGGACAGCATATCAATAAGACGTCATCTGCAATCCGAATCACACATCTTCCGACAGGAATTGTGGTTCAGTGTCAGAATGAACGTTCCCAGCACATGAATAAAGATAAGGCGATGCAGATGTTGAAATCCAAACTGTATGTACTCAAACAGCAGGAACAGGCAGAGAAGATGTCAGACATCCGCGGAGAGGTTAGAGATATTAATTTCGGAAATCAGATCCGTTCTTATGTCATGCAGCCATATACACTTGTCAAGGATCATAGAACAAACGCAGAAATCAGCAATGTAGGTGCAGTAATGGATGGAAATATTGATCCTTTTATTAACGCATATTTGAGCATGGATGCAGAAGCACAGAAAGGAAAGAAAGCAGAATGATAAATGTAGCAGTAATGGGATACGGTACAGTAGGATCAGGAGTTGTAGAGGTCCTCAGAACCAATGGCGAACTCATCAATGAAAGAGCTCAGGATGTAATCAATGTAAAATACGTTCTGGATCTCAGAGATTTTCCGGGAGATCCGGTAGAAGAGATTCTGACACATGATTTCGAGACAATCGTAAATGATGCAGAAGTAGACATTGTTGTTGAGACAATGGGAGGCGTAGAGCCTGCTTATACATTTGTAAAACGTTGTTTGGAAGCAGGAAAGAATGTTGCAACATCCAATAAAGCTCTGGTTGCAAAACATGGCGCAGAACTTCTTGCGATTGCTCGTGACAGAAGTATTAATTTCATGTTTGAAGCAAGCGTTGGTGGTGGTATCCCGATCATTCGTGCACTGAATTCCTCTCTGACAGCAGACAGAATTGATGAAGTGACAGGAATTCTGAATGGAACAACAAACTATATGCTGACAAAGATGTTCTTTGAGGGAGCTGATTATGACGAAGTACTCAAAGAAGCACAGGAGAAAGGATACGCAGAGCGCAATCCGGAAGCAGATGTTGAGGGACATGATGCGTGCAGAAAGATTGCAATTACTGACATCTCTGATCGCAGGACAGCATGTGGACTTTGAGACAATCCATACAGAAGGAATCACAAAGATCACAACAGAAGATATGAAATATGCCAAGAAGATGAATATGGCAATCAAGCTGCTTGCATCCAGCAAAAGAGAAGGAGAATCTTTCTCTGCAATCGTTGCACCGATGCTTCTTTCAGAGAATCATCCTTTGTGTAATGTGAATGATGTATTTAATGCAGCTTTTTGTCCGCGGAAATATGCTTGGTGATGCAATGTTCTACGGAAGTGGAGCCGGTAAGCTCCCGACAGCAAGTGCTGTAGTTGCAGACGTTGTAGACGCTGCAAAGCACCTTCACAGAACTGTTGTAACAAGATGGGAGAGTAACACACTCGAACTTGTTCCGAATGCGGATGCGAAGAGAAGATTCTTCGTCAGAATTCATGGAGAAGAATCTGTACTCAAATCCCGTGTGGGCGAAGTGTTCGGACAAGTTGAATTTGTCAAAGCAGATGATGTCGAGGGAGAATTCGCTGTTATCACAGGCGAGATGACCGAGGCGGAGTATGCACAGAAGGCAGAAGAGATGCCGGAAGTTGTGAAGATGATCCGTATGGCAGATTAATTTGTATTTGCTTCATTGGATTCTGAAAGTATAATAGAAAGAGCCAGAGCAGGTACCACACATGGTAACTGTCCTGGCTCTTATGTTACATACGGCTCAGTGTACTGTTATGGTACGCAGAACTAAAGGTAACGTCCTCTCCCAGCCATTGAGGTGCGGGATAGGTGTTAGCTGTTTCTTCGTCTGGGAATTCAATTTCGGCGAGAATCAGTGGAGCAAGGTCATCATGGAAGATATCTAATTCAAGAAAAAGCGGAGTGGAACAGAAGTCTGCGTTTTCCGGGCAGACACAACTCATAGGAATGACATAGCGTGTTTTATGAATGATGCGTCCGTCGACTTTTTCTTTTAGATGCTCATAACTTTCTTTGGTAAGAGGAAGGTTATATTCTTCACGGGCCATAAGCCCCTTGGATTTGTAGGTGAGAACATAATCGTCATCCTCTCTGCGTATCCTTATGACAGGAGCAGTGCATAAGTAGCCTTGTTCCAGTTCTTTGTGCGGATGATTGAAAGGAGAAAATGGCAGCTCCTCAAGTTTTTGTATTAAAAATTTGCGTTCTATTTACCATAGTTAAAGGATCCTCCTGATGTTGATTAGCTATACTATAATACGTGAAATGAAAAAAAGGCAACGGTGAGATGAGGAGGCAGGCAATTTATTGGCTAAAATAGAAATTTTAAAGTAGAGTCAATACTTTAGAATAACGAGATATGTATCATCTTGACGAATAACTTATCCTGGCGTTAAAATAAAATCATTGTTGAGATATCATCGGAAAGCGAGGAAGTATTGGATGAAGAAAGTAGTTGTAATTTTTAGCAGACGGTTTTGAAGAAGTAGAAGGTTTAACTGTAGTGGATCTGTTAAGAAGAGCAGGAGCGGTTGTAGAGACAGTTTCTGTTATGGGAAAACTGCAGATTGACGGAGCACATGGAATACAGGTGGAAGCGGATGAATTGTTTGAGGAAGCAATTTTTTTGATGACGCAGAACTTCTTGTACTTCCGGGAGGTATGCCGGGAACACTGCATCTAAAAGAGCATAAAGGTCTGGAAGACTTACTTTGCAAGTTCAATGAAAAGGGAAAGAGAATCGCAGCAATCTGTGCAGCTCCGACTGTATTTGGAGCACTTGGATTGTTGAAAGAGAAAGCAGCATGCTGTTATCCGGGGATGGAAGAACAGCTGAATTGTAAAGAAGCAAAGTTCTGTTCCTTTGTCACAGATGGAAATATTACAACAAGTCGTGGTGTGGGAACAGCGATACCATTTGCACTGGAACTGATCCGTCAGCTTTTTGGCAATGAAAAAGCTTCTGAAATAGCAGAATCTATTGTATATGAGGAATAAAATTAGAAAAATGTAGTCAGAAAAAATGTAAAAAAAGCATGTAAAAGATATAGGAAAGTGGAAAAAACACTGGAAATATGAGACTTTATATGCTATACTGTTTCAATGACTGCGAATGTATACTTTTAAGAAATTAATTCGTTCGATAAGTAAAGAATTTGCTTATAAACAAGGAGGAAGAAAATGAGTTTACAGGTAGAAAAATTAGAGCATAATATGGCAAAGCTGACAATCGAAGTTTCAGCTGAAGAAGTAGAGAAGGCACTGCAGGCAGCTTACTTAAAAGAGCGCAGCAAAATCAGCCTTCCAGGATTCCGTAAAGGAAAAGTTCCGCGTCAGATGATCGAGAAGATGTACGGACCGGAAGTATTTTATGATGAGGCAGCAAACCGCATGATCTCTGAGGCATATGCAAAAGCATATGATGAGAGTGAACTTGAGATTGCTTCCCAGCCGACAATTGATATCGTTCAGCTTGAGAAGGGAAAACCATTCATCTTCACAGCAGAAGTTGCAGTTAAACCGGAAGTTAAACTTGGAGAGTACAAAGGACTTAAAGTTGACAAATATTCTACAAGAGTAACACAGAAGGAAGTTGACGAGGAGATCGAGAAGGTTCGTGAGCAGCATGCAAGAATCGTTGAGGTTACAGACAGAGCTGTAGCAGATAAAGATGATGTTACACTTGATTTTGAAGGATTTGTTGATGGTGTTGCATTCGAAGGTGGAAAAGGTGAGAACTATCCACTGACAATCGGATCTGGTTCTTTCATTCCGGGATTCGAGGAGCAGCTGATCGGAGCTGAGATCGACAAAGAAGTAGAAGTTAAGGTTACATTCCCAGAAGATTATCATTCAGAAGATCTGAAAGGAAAAGAAGCTGTATTCAAATGCACAGTACACGCAATCAGAGCAAAAGAGCTTCCGGAAGTAGATGATGAGTTCGCATCTGACGTTTCCGAGAAGGCTGAGACACTTGATGCTTACAGAGCAGAAGTAAAGGCTCAGATCAAAGAGCGTAAAGAGAACGAAGGAAAGGCTAAGAAAGAAGATCAGGCTGTAGAGCAGGCAGTTGCTAATGCAGAGATCGATCTTCCGGAACCAATGGTTGACCTTCAGGCCAAGCAGATGGCTGATGACTTTGCACGCCGCATTATGCAGCAGGGACTCAGCGTAGAGCAGTACTTCCAGTTCACAGGTCTCTCAGAAGAGAAGATGATGGAAGAGCTTAAGCCACAGGCTGAGAAGAGAATCAGAACAAGACTTGTTCTTGAAGCAATCGTAGCAGCAGAGAATATTGAAGTATCTGATGAGCGTCTTGATGAAGAGTTAGCTAAGATGGCTGAGTCTTACAAGATGGAAGTTGAGAAGCTGAAAGAGTTCATGGGTGAGAACGAGAAGAAGCAGATGAAAGAGGATATTGCAGTACAGGATGCAGTTACTCTGATCGTTGATGCATCTGTAGAAGGCTAATCATTTATTAGATTTCTTGAGAGGGTGCGCCTGTATATCAGGTGTGCCTTTTCTCTTTCTATAAGAAGTGAGAGGATGAGGACTGATTCGGGAGTAAGGATCAGAACAATAATTATGCGTTGCTGGTAATAACTATTGCAAATAGCGACAATCATATAGAAAAGGAAGGATAGCATATGAGTTTAGTACCTTATGTCATTGAGCAGACAAGCCGCGGAGAGCGTTCCTATGATATTTATTCAAGACTTTTAAAGGAGCGTATCATTTTCCTCGGAGAAGAAGTAAATGATGTGTCAGCAAGCGTGATCGTTGCACAGCTTCTGTTCTTGGAGGCAGACGATCCGGATAAGGATATCCAGCTGTATATTAACAGCCCGGGAGGATCTGTAACAGCAGGTCTGGCAATCTACGATACAATGCAGTACATCAAGTGTGATGTTTCAACAGTATGTATCGGTATGGCAGCCAGCATGGGCGCATTCCTGCTTTCCGGTGGAAAGAAAGGAAAGAGATTTGCCCTTCCGAACGCTGAAATCATGATTCATCAGCCATCCGGTGGTGCACAGGGACAGGCAACAGAGATTCAGATTGCAGCAGAACATATTCTTCGTACAAAGAAGAAATTGAATGAGATCCTGGCAGCAAATACAGGAAAGCCGCTGGAAGTGATCCAGCAGGATACAGAGCGTGACAATTTCATGTCTGCAGAAGAGGCGAAAGAGTACGGTCTGATCGACGAAGTAATAGTAAACCATTAATTGGTTATTGAGGTGACAGAATATGGCAGGAAAAAAGACTGAGGATATCGTAAGATGCTCGTTTTGTAATAAGACACAGTCCCAGGTTCGTAAGATGATCGCAGGACCGAACGGAACCTATATCTGTGATGACTGTGTTGCTATTTGTACCGAGATTATTGAGGAAGAATTAGATTTTAATGACAGAGCTGCACTTGACGATATTAATCTCCTGACACCGGAAGAGATGAAAGCTTTTCTGGACGAATATGTGATTGGACAGGATGAGGCGAAGAAAGTTCTTTCTGTTGCAGTTTACAATCATTATAAGAGAATTCTGGCAGAACAGGATCTTGGAGTAGAACTTCAGAAGAGTAATATCCTGATGCTTGGACCAACAGGATGTGGTAAGACACTTCTGGCACAGACACTTGCGAAAGTGCTGAATGTTCCATTTGCAATCGCAGATGCTACAGCACTGACAGAGGCAGGATATGTAGGAGAGGACGTTGAAAATATTCTTCTTAAGGTGATTCAGGCAGCAGACGGAGACATCGAGCGTGCAGAACACGGAATCATTTATATTGATGAGATTGATAAGATCACAAGAAAATCAGAAAATCCATCTATCACACGAGATGTTTCCGGAGAAGGTGTTCAGCAGGCACTTTTGAAGATCATCGAAGGAACAGTTGCGTCTGTTCCACCGCAGGGCGGAAGAAAGCATCCACATCAGGAGTTGATCCAGATTGACACCACGAACATCCTGTTTATCTGTGGCGGTGCTTTTGAAGGAATTGATAAGATCATTGAGACAAGAATCGATAGAAAATCAATCGGATTCAATGCAGAGATTGCATCAAAACATGAGTACGATATGGATGTACTTCTTCAGGAAGCACTTCCGCAGGATCTTGTAAAGTTTGGTCTGATCCCTGAGTTGGTCGGAAGACTTCCGGTGACAGTATCATTGGATCTTCTGGATAAGGATGCATTGATCCGCATTCTTACAGAGCCAAAAAGTGCGATCGTAAAACAGTATCAGAAACTTTTGGAGCTGGATGGCGTGAAGCTTGAATTTGATAAAGATGCTCTGTTAGAAATAGCAGAGACAACATTGAAGCGTAAGACAGGTGCGAGAGGTCTCCGTGCGATCATGGAGAATATCATGATGGATACGATGTTTACAGTACCGTCAGATAAGACAATCAAGGAATGTCGCATTACAAAGGAAGCGGTTCTTGGATTGGAAGAACCGAAGTATACTCGTGATGGTGAGGATAGAAAATCATTCCTGACATCTGAGAGCAAATAGTAACTGGATACAGGAATCCTGCAAACAGTTGCGGAGTATAAAACGAGGCGGGAGTGATGGGATATCCATCCTACCCGCCTTTTCTAACGAGGAGGAATTGAATTGGACAACGAGACAAGAAGTCTCCCTATGGTTGCCTTAAGAGGATTAACAATCATGCCGGAGATGATCGTTCATTTTGATGTGAGCAGAGAACGCTCCATCGCTGCAATTCAACAGGCAATGGTTGAAGAGCAGGAGATATTTCTGGTTGCCCAGAAATCAATAGAGACAGAGAACCCCGGACAGGACGATGTCTATGAGATTGGAACAGTTGCATCTGTGAAGCAGCTGATCAAGCTGTCAAAGAAAGTTGTAAGGGTTCTCGTGGAAGGAAAGAACCGTGCGGTTCTTAAGAAAATTGAAGAGACAGATCCTTATCTTCGTGCAGAAGTAGAAGTTCTGGAAGAACAGGAGATCACGATTCCGGATGATCTGAATGCGGAAGCAATGATGCGCGGATTGAAGGAGATTATTACAGAATATGCAGCAAAGAATGGAAAGATTTCCAAAGAATCTGTTGCAGAATTTCTCGATATTACTGATTTAAAACGTCTGGTAAATGAAGTGGCTGCGAATATTCCATTGAAGTACAAGGATCAGCAGGAACTTCTGGAAGAACTGGATTTCTGGAGTAGATATGAGAAATTATCATTGAAGCTTGTGAATGAGATGCAGATCATGGAGATCAAAGAAGAACTCCAAAGGAAAGTAAAAAATAAAGTAGATAAGCATCAAAAAGAATATCTTTTAAGAGAACAGCTGAAGGTGATTCGCGAGGAATTAGGTGAAGATACTACATTTTCAGATGCAGATGAGTTCGAAGAAGCATGTAGCAAATTAGATGCACCGGAAGAAGTAAAAGAAAAGCTTCATAAAGAAATTGGACGGTTTAAGAACACGATCGGTTCTCAGGCAGAAAATGGAGTAATCCGTACTTATATTGAGACAATCCTGGAGATGCCGTGGAATAAACGTGCAGAAGATAATACAGATATCAACTATGCGAAAGAAGTTTTAGAGGCAGATCATTATGGATTGGAACAGGTGAAAGAAAGAATCCTGGAATTCCTGGCTGTCAGAACACTGACACAGAAGGGGGAAAGTCCTATCCTTTGTCTGGTGGGACCTCCGGGAACAGGTAAAACTTCTATTGCGAAGTCTTTGGCTCGTTCTCTTAAGAAACCGTTTGTGCGCATTTCTTTAGGAGGAGTACGTGACGAAGCTGAGATTCGCGGTCACCGCAAGACTTATGTAGGGGCAATGCCTGGAAGAATTGCAAATGGAATCCGTACAGCAGGTGTGAAGAATCCGGTACTCCTTCTGGATGAGATTGACAAAGTAAGTACAGACTATAAAGGGGATACGTTCTCCGCACTTCTTGAAGTACTGGACAGTGAGCAGAATAGTAAGTTCCGCGATCATTATCTGGAAGTGCCACTGGATCTGTCAGAGGTTACATTTATCACAACAGCGAATACCTTACAGACGATTCCAAGACCACTCCTGGACAGAATGGAGATCATCGAGATCTCAAGTTATACAGAAAACGAGAAACTTCATATTGCAATAGAACATCTGATTCCAAAGCAGCTGGAAAAGCATGGGATTACAGACGAACAGCTCAGATTTAGCAAGAAAGCAATTTGGAAGATCGCACATAACTATACGAAAGAAGCAGGTGTTCGTCAGTTAGAACGTGAAATCGGAAATATTTGCCGTAAGGCGGCGAAAGAGCTTCTTACAACCGAGAAAGAGAAGATTACTGTGACAGATAGAAATCTTCATAAATTCCTTGGAAAAGAGAAATATTCTTATCAGATGGCAAATGCAGCACCGGAGGTCGGTATCGTACGTGGACTTGCGTGGACAAGTGTCGGAGGAGATACGCTTCAGATTGAGGTGAATGTAATGCCGGGCAAGGGAGAAATCATGCTGACAGGACAGCTTGGAGATGTGATGAAAGAGTCCGCCCGTGCCGGAATCAGTTATATTCGATCTGTAAGCTAAAAAATATGCAATCGCAGAAGATTTCTTCGAGAAGCATGATATTCATGTGCACATTCCGGAAGGTGCAGTTCCGAAAGACGGACCATCAGCCGGAATCACAATGGCAACAGCAATGCTTTCTGCTGTGACAGGCAAGAAAGTTCGCGCAGATCTCGCAATGACAGGAGAAATCACCTTGAGAGGTCGTGTGCTTCCGATTGGAGGATTGAAAGAAAAACTTCTTGCTGCTAAAAATGCAAGAATACAGACCGTGCTTATTCCAAAAGAGAATACAGCAGATGTGGAAGAACTTTCTTCTGAAATTACAAAAGGTCTGGAAATCATTCCGGTTGAGACAATGGAAGAAGTCTTAAAGAAAGCACTGACAAGATAAAAAGATTGCTTCTGACAGCAGATTGCAATAAAATAGAATGAAAGGAGGAGTAAACGACATGGTCATTAAAAATATAAATCTGGAAACAGTTTGTGGAATCACAAGCGTTCTTCCGGAAAACGATAAGCCTGAGATCGCATTTGCAGGAAAATCAAATGTAGGAAAATCATCACTGATTAATGCACTGATGAACCGTAAGTCTTATGCAAGAATTTCAGCAACACCGGGAAAGACACAGACAATCAATTTCTATACGATTAATGAGGAAATGTATCTGGTCGATCTCCCAGGGTATGGATATGCAAAGGTTTCTGAGCAGGAAAAGATTCAGTGGGGAAAACTGATTGAGCGTTATCTGCATACGTCAAAACAGCTTAAGGCAGTATTCCTTTTGATCGATATCCGTCATGATCCATCTGCGAATGATAAAATGATGTATCAGTGGATCCTGGATCAGGGATATCAGCCAATCATTATCGCAACAAAGCTTGATAAGATTAAACGCAGTCAGGTACAGAAGCATATTAAAATGCTGAAGACAGGTCTGCAGCTTGTTCCTGGAACAAAAGTAATTCCATTCTCATCCCAGACAAAACAGGGAAGAGATGAGATTTGGGAATTGATTGAGACAGAATATCTCGGATATGGAAATGACGAGGGGGCAGAGGATGACAAATAAGCGCCCATACTGGCAAGTTGCCGTAAGCTTGCTTTTCAGCATAGCAGCAACAGTTGGATTTATACTGATCGGATGGAAATTACTTGGATTTCTCATGCCGTTTGTGGTTGGATGGATCATTGCATCCATCGCCACACCGGTTGTTAACTGGTTAGAAAAACGTTTGAAGATCAGAAAAAAATTTAGGCTCCGCATTGATTATTATCGGAGTCCTGGCGTTGATGGGGACGCTGGGCTACTTTGCTGTCAGTTGGCTGGTTTCAGAAGTCAGCAGTCTGATCAAAGACTTCCCGGAAATGTATGTGCAGCTCGAAAAAGGACTCCATCAAATTGGAATTTCTATGTCCGGAATTTTTAGCAAACTGCCGGATGGAATCCAGAATGGATGGACGACAACTGTTGCGAATTTGGATGACACGATGGGAAATCTGATGTCAAAAATCAGTGAGCCAACGGTAAGTGCCGCAGGAAATATCGCAAAGCGTGTGCCAAGTTATCTGGTATCAACAATCGTTGCGGTTATGTCTTCTTATTTCTTTATCTCAGAGCGAGAAGAAGTTGTGACATGGGTCAAACAGATTGCGCCAAAGTCAGTAACTGAACGAATGATCATGGTGATAGATAACCTGAAATATGCGGTTGGTGGATATTTCAAGGCACAGTTTAAGATCATGGGAATTGTATTTTTGATTTTGGCTGTAGGACTTGGATTTTTGAGAGTCCATTACTTTGTATTGTCTGCATTTTTGATCGCATTTCTAGATTTCCTACCACTTTTTTGGAACAGGAACTGCGATGATTCCATGGGCTATATATGCAGTCTTTATGGGAGATTATAAACGTGCGATTATGCTTGTTGTGATCTATGCAATTACGCAAATTGTCAGACAGCTGATCCAGCCGAAGCTTGTCGGAGACAGTGTCGGATTGAATCCGCTGGTTACACTGCTTTTGATTTATATTGGATATCGAATTGGTGGTGTGATCTGGATGATCCTTGCTGTTCCGGTTGGTATGGTCATTATAAATATGTGTCAGGCCGGTGCGTTTGATTATAATTTTTGATGATATAAAGACGCTGATTGTCGGAATCTTGAAATTAAGAGACGAAGAGTAGTGTAGTTAAGAAACAAGGAAGTAATTGAAAGGAGAAAAATATATGAGCAATTATGATGTAATTATTATCGGTGCAGGACCTGGGGGAATCTTTGCAGCTTATGAGCTGGCAGAGAAAGCACCGGAATTGAAGGTGGCGGTATTTGAAGCCGGCAATCCACTGGAGAAGAGAAAATGCCCGATCGATGGAAAGAAGATTAAGAGCTGCGTGAACTGCAAGACATGCGCGATTATGAGTGGATTCGGTGGAGCAGGAGCATTTTTCAGATGGAAAATACAATATCACAAATAATTTTGGTGGAACATTGTATGAGTATATCGGTAAAGAGACAGCAATTGAGCTGATGAATTACGTAGATGAGATCAATGTGAAATTTGGTGGTGAGGGTACAAAAATGTATTCCACATCAGGAACACATATTAAGAAACTCTGTATGCAGAATAAGCTGAATCTTTTGGATGCATCTGTTCGTCATCTTGGAACAGATATCAACTATGTTGTTCTTGAGAATCTCTATGCAAAGTTGAAAGATACTGTAGAGTTCCGTTTTAACTGTCATGTAGATGATGTGGAAGCGATTGACGGCGGATATCGCGTGATTACAAAGGATGGTGTAGATGAATGTAAGAAATGTATCGTTTCTGTGGGAAGAAGCGGAAGTAAATGGATGGAAAAAGTATGTGAAAATCTCGATATCACAACAAAATCCAACCGTGTAGATATCGGAGTTCGTGTGGAACTTCCAGCAGTTATTTTCTCACACCTTACAGATGAACTGTATGAAAGCAAGATTGTCTACAGAACAGAGAAGTTTGAAGATAAAGTCAGAACATTCTGTATGAATCCGAATGGAATCGTTGTAAATGAGAATACAAACGGAATCGTTACAGTAAACGGACATAGCTATGAAGATCCGGCGAAGCAGACAGAGAATACAAACTTTGCGCTTCTTGTGGAGAAACATTTTTCAGAGCCGTTCAAAGACAGTAATGGATATGGTGAAAGTATTGCACGCCTGTCTAATATGCTTGGAGGTGGCGTTCTTGTACAGCGCTTTGGTGATCTGATCCGAGGAAGAAGAAGTACACCGGCACGTATTGCAGAGAGTTTTCTGACACCGACACTTTCCGCAGAACCGGGAGATTTGAGCCTTGTATTGCCGAAACGTATTCTTGATGGAATCATTGAGATGATCTACGCTTTGGATAAGATCGCACCTGGAACAGCAAATGATGATACACTGCTCTATGGTGTAGAAGTTAAGTTCTACAATATGGAAGTGAAACTGGATGAACATCTTGAAACAAAACACAAGGGCCTGTATGTGATTGGAGACGGAAGTGGAGTGACACATTCATTGTCCCATGCATCAGCAAGTGGTGTGTTCGTAGCAAGAGAGATTGCAGAAGAAGTGTAAATTGATAGAAGTTAATAGTTAAAATAAAGGGGAGTTTTTCATTTGCAGAAATTACATGAAGTGTGTTTGTGTATTGCAGGTGAAAAACTTCCCTTTTTTCTTATGTATAAAAAATGAAACTTGAGTTTTTGTTGTTTTTACAAATAAAACAGTTGGATTTTGTTGATTCTTAATTAAAGCGTGTTGAGATTTATTGGAATCTCCTTGACAGAAAGGCATATAGATAGTATTATTTATAGTAAGAGAGTTTATGGCTGAGACTGGGTTGCTGGTCACATCGTGTGAACAGTAACGAGACTGGCTGTGAACAGAGAATGTTAGTGGATTAACATACAGGATTGTATGAATGAGAATTACAGAATCTATGTGAAAGAGAGGAACTGACAGATGGCGAATGATCACGGAGAACAGATTAGAATTGTACAGGAAACAGTTGCAGGTAAGGAGATTACATTTGCACATGTAATGGGAGGTCCGGCTCCGATTATTTATCAGAAACTCGGATTAAATCCACATCTGGATTATCGTTCTTCTGCAATTGGAATTATGAATATGACTCCACCGGAGTCAGCAGTTATCGCATCTGATATTGCAGTGAAAAGCGGTAATGTTTATCTTGGATTCGCAGACCGTTTTACAGGCACACTGATTATTACAGGAGAGATTTCTGATGTTACATCTGCATTGACAGAAGTTGTGGATTATTTCAGAGATTCTCTTGGTTATGTAGTCTGTGATATTACAAAACGATAGGAAGTGCGCTTATGGAACGGGAACGTATAACGAGAGAAGAGCTCATGGAGCGTCTGTTTCATGATGACTATGAGAATCTGAAAGGAAAGAAGCTTCGTATGACTCGTGTGCGCGTGCCGGGGAAGGAAGTCTGCATGGCGCATATTATCAGTAGATCAGATGAGGTTATTTACCAGAATCTGGGATTACATATTGGAACTCATGAAGGTGAGGATCACACAGGAGAGTCTATCGGACTTCTGCGTTTTACACCGTGGGAAGCAGTTGTGGTTGCTGCAGATGTAGCATTCAAGAGCGCAGATGTTGAGATTGGATTTATGGACAGATTCTGCGGGACACTAATTCTGACCGGCGGATTGACACAGGTACAGACAGCGGTGGAAGAAGTAGTTCGACTTTTTTAATGAGAGACTTGGCTTTGCAGTGTGCGAGGTTCATAGAAGTTAAGAAGACAGAGGCGTAACAGGATGCAAAAGATAATTTTTGATGGGGAGAAGTGAAGCGGGGAAGACTTCACTGACGCAGGCTCTTAAGGGAGAAGAACTGCATTATGTGAAGACACAGTATACGAATACAGAAGATGATACGATCGACTCTCCGGGAGAGTATGCAGAGTCTAAGCATTTCAGTGTTGGACTTGCCTGTTTTTCATTTGAGGCAGACGTGATTGCCATGGTGCAGGCTGCAGATGAACCGTTCAATCTGTTCGGACCTGGAAGCAGATGTTTTATCCAACGTCCATTGATCGGAATCATTACAAAGATTGATTCACCGTACGCAAATGTTGATATGGTGAGACTTTGGATGAAGAATGCCGGATGTGAGCGCATTTTCGAAGTAAATAATAAGACGCGGGAAGGTATCAAAGAGCTCATAGATTATCTGAATGAGCCTGTGGAAATACTGACATTGGATCGTGCCAGATATAAACAGTCATTGGGATTGAATGACTGGGATCCACTACCGGAAGGTGTAGAGTATCCGGATGGCATGTAGATATCAAAAGATTAAGGTGACTGTTCAGAGCCAACCTTCAAAAATGCTACGCAATTTTGAAGGTGTGGCGTATCCGCCCAAATAAAATTTCTAAAAAACCGTCTTCAAAAAATGCAAGCATTTTACATCTAATTTTTGAAATTTTGCTTGGCTCTGAACAGTTACAAATTAAGAAAATATCCCTCTTGAGATATTTCTGGAAGATGAAATATGCTATAATGATTATGTAGCAATCAGTTCGATCAACAGAATGACATCAGGAGGGATTTTTATGTTGTGGACAAGAAGTGAATTAAAGGGAAGAGCAAAGTTCCTGTTGAAACAGAATTATTGGTATTCTGTTCTTGCAGCATTGATTTATACATTTCTTTTGGGAAATGGATTTACGCATTCTTATAATGTACTAAAAAATAAGAATAGTGAGGTGGAAACTTCGATACAAGGTTTTCATCCGATCCTAATGTTTGGGATTGCAGCAACTGTAGCAGTTGTGGTTGTAATTTCATTTATTGTATATCTGGCTATTGCCTATTTCCTATGGAATCCAATGACTGTCGGCTGTTGTAAATTTTTCAAAAATGGAAGAGACGGAAGACAGGATGTGAAAGACATTTTCCGTATGGTAAGAGATTGCAATAAGACAGTACGTATGACGATGCTTCTGAAGACAATTTATCTTACATTGTGGTCACTGTTATTTATTGTTCCCGGTGTGATCAAAGGATATGAATATGCAATGGTACCGTATCTTCTGCTCGACCATCCGGAGATGAGCAGACAGGAGATTTTTGCGGAGAGCAAACGAATGATGATGGGGAATAAATGGGATGCGTTTGTGCTGGATCTTTCCTTTATCGGCTGGCATTTGCTGGGAGCATGTACGTTTGGAATCTTAACTTTCCTTTATGTAAATCCGTATCAGTATTATACAGAGGCAGAGTTGTATCATGTGCTGAGAGATAGAATGTGAACATAGATTTATATTATGAAACTTAGAGTTAAAAAAGCTCACAGCTGGTTGTAGATGATCAGCTGTGAGCATTTTCATTTTGCAAAATAAAAATAGAAGACAACTCAATATTTTCTATTGACATTGAAAAACCAATGTGATAAACTTGTTTACGCAGGAACTGTTCATTGATGAACAGTTTATTAACAAACAGTTCCTTGCATGTGAAGATGGAAAGGAGGATTACAATTTTGTGTGAAGAACATTTTCATATCGGTCCACAGGTACATAAAATGGATCGTTCCATTTCAAAATTACTTGAGGCGAGAGTAAAAGCGGAAGGGTTGGATGAAGGAACCCTTATGCATGGATGGATTTTGCGTTATCTCTATGAACATCAGGATGCAGAGATTTATCAGAAAGACATAGAGAAGTATTTCGGAATCTGCCGTTCGGGAGTGACGAATATCATTCAGGCTTTAGAGAAGAAAGGACTTGTCTGTCGTGCTTCGGTTGCGAGTGATGCAAGGTTGAAAAAGGTTATGTTGACAGAGGCAGGACGCGAAAGTCACGAAAAGCTTGGAGAGATTTTCAAGCGAATGGACGCAGAACTGGAAGAAGGAATTACCGAAGAAGAATTACAGGCATTTTTGAGAGTGACTCATAAGGTTCATCTCAATCTAAGAAAAATGAGAGGAGAGAATTCATGATTCGTACTTTATTAAAAGAAGTAAAAGAGTATAAGACAGCATCGATCGCGACACCGATTTTCATGATTCTTGAAGTTTTATTTGAGACATTGATCCCGTTTTTGATGGCATCGATCATTGATAAAGGGGTTAATACGGGTGATATCCACCACATTTATAAAGTGGGTGGAATCATGATCGTAGCAGCATTTTTGGGTCTTCTTGCCGGAATGGCAGGAGGACGTTATGGAGCAAAGGCTTCTACAGGTTTCGCAAAGAATTTGAGAAATGCAATGTTTGATCGGATTCAGACATATTCGTTTGCAAATATTGATCATTTCAGTACAGCAGGACTGGTAACGCGTCTGACAACAGATGTAACAAATGTGCAGAATGCGTATCAGATGATGTTACGTATGATGATGAGAGCACCGGCAAGTATGGTATGTGCGATGGTGATGGCACTTGCGATCAATGCAAGGCTGGCAAGTATTTATCTTGTGGCAGTCTTGATTCTTGGAATTATTTTGTTTTTTATTATCCGTCATGCAACTGCATATTTCCAACAGGCATTTCCGAAATATGACGCATTGAATGAGTCTGTTCAGGAAAATGTTTCTGCAATCCGTGTTGTAAAGGCATATGTAAGAGAAGAGGAAGAGACAAGTAAATTCAAACGCGCAAGCAAGAATATTTATGATATTTTTGTAAAAGCAGAAAAGAATGTTATCTGGAATGCGCCGATCATGATGTTTACAGTTTACACCTGTATTATTTTAATCAGCTGGTTCGGTGCGAAAATGATTGTTGTGGATTCTCTTACAACCGGAGAACTGATGAGTCTTCTTTCCTATTGTATGAATATTCTTATGAGTCTTATGATGCTTTCGATGGTTTTCGTCATGATTTCCATGAGTATGGCAAGTATGCGCCGTATTGCGGAAGTGCTGAATGAAAAAACAGATATTCACAATCCAGAGCATCCGGTATATGAAGTCACAGACGGAAGCATTACATTTAAAAATGTAGACTTTTCTTATAAGAAAGACAGTGCAGAGAAGGTTCTCAAAGACATCAATCTGGAGATTCGTTCCGGAGAAACGATTGGAATTATCGGAGGAACCGGAAGTGCGAAGACAAGTCTGGTCAATCTGATCAGCCGTCTGTATGACGTCACGGACGGAGAGATTCTGGTTGGTGGAAAAAATGTAAAAGAATATGATCTTGAGGTGCTCCGTAACCAGGTGTCTGTAGTGCTTCAGAAAAATGTCTTATTTACAGGAAGTATTTTAGACAATCTCCGTTGGGGAGACAAAGAAGCGACAGATGAAGAGTGTATCCAGGCATGTAAACTGGCCTGTGCAGATGAATTTATCGAGCGCTTCCCGGATAAATATAATACGCATATTGAACAGGGCGGAAACAATGTGTCCGGTGGTCAGAAGCAGAGACTCTGTATTGCAAGAGCATTGCTAAAGAAGCCGAAGATCCTGATTCTTGATGACAGTACAAGTGCTGTTGATACTGCAACAGATGCGAAGATCAGACGTGCATTCCGTGAAGAGATTCCGGATACGACAAAGCTGATCATTGCACAGCGTGTATCCAGTGTTCAGGATGCAGACCGTATTATTGTGATGGATGAAGGAAAGATTCATGGATTCGGAACACATGATGAACTGCTTGTGTCAGATGAGATTTATCGCGAGGTATATGAGTCTCAGACACAGGGAGGCGGAGATTTTGATGAAAATGGAGGTGAAGCATAATGCGCGGACCAATGGGAAAATCCAAAGAATAGAGTGGAAAATCCTGGGAAAATTACTTAAACGTCTGATGGATTATATTTTCCGGGATTATAAATTTCATTGCATTATAGTATTCATCCTTATTTTTGTAGGAGTTATTGCAAATGTTCAGGGAACAATGTTCACAAGAGATTTGATTGATAAATACATTACACCGTTCTTATTGTCCAGTGATACACCGAACTTTACACCGCTTGCACATGCAATCGGAAAAGTTGCTTGTTTTATGGAGTCGGAATTGTGGCAACTTATACTTATAACCGAATTATGATCAATGTGACACAGGGAATGATGATGAACATGAGAAATGATCTGTTCAGTCACATGGAGAAACTTCCGATTAAATATTTCGATACACATGCGCATGGTGATATTATGTCAATCTACACGAATGACATTGATACACTCAGACAGATGGTAAGCCAGAGTATTCCGCAGATTATCAACAGTGGATTTACAATTGTCAGTGTATTTATCAGTATGCTGATCTTGAATATTCCACTGACAGCAGTGACGATGGTTATGGTTGCAATCATGATCTGGGGAACAAAGAAAGCTGCCGGACAGAGTGGAAAATATTTCCTCGAGCAGCAGAAGAATCTTGGTAAGGTCAACGGATATATTGAAGAAATGATGAACGGCCAGAAGGTTGTGAAGGTATTCTGTCATGAAGAAGAAAGTAAGACAGAATTCAAAAAGTTGAATGAGGATCTGTTTGTAAGCGCAGACCGTGCAAATACTTATGCAAACTTCCTCGGTCCTATGAATGCGCAGATTGGAAATATCAGTTATGTAATGTGTGCAATCGTTGGAGGTGCACTTGCTCTTAACCATGTCGGTGGATTTACATTGGGCGGTCTGGCAAGTTTCCTTACATTTAATAAAAGCTTCAGTATGCCGATTAACCAGGTGAGCCAGCAGCTGAATGCGATTGTTATGGCACTCGCAGGTGCGGAACGTATCTTTACACTTCTGGATGAAAAAGTGGAAGTGGATGAAGGTTATGTTACATTAGTTAATGCGAAAGAAGAGAATGGGAAAACTGATAGAAAGTGAGAAACGTACTGGCCGCTGGGCATGGAAACATACACATCAGGCAGATGGTTCTGTTGATTATGTTGAGTTAAAAGGAAATGTTGTATTTGACGGAGTGGATTTCGGATACAATGATGACAAAATCGTCCTTCATGATGTGAAGCTATATGCAGAACCGGGGCAGAAGATTGCTTTCGTAGGTTCAACAGGAGCCGGTAAGACGACAATTACAAATCTGATCAATCGTTTCTACGATATTCAGGATGGTAAGATCCGCTATGACGGAATTAATATTAACAAGATCAAGAAAGCAGATCTTCGACATTCTCTTGGAATCGTATTGCAGGATACACATTTGTTTACTGGTACAGTGAAAGACAATATTCGTTTTGGAAAGCTGGATGCAACAGATGAAGAAATTGTTGCGGCAGCAAAACTGGCGAATGCAGATGGATTTATTCGTAGACTTCCGGAAGGGTATGACACGGTGATTACCGGAGATGGAGCAAACTTAAGTCAGGGACAGCGACAGCTTCTTGCGATTGCCCGTGCGGCAGTAGCAGACCCACCGGTATTGATTCTAGATGAGGCAACGAGTTCAATTGATACTCGCACAGAGCGTATTATTCAGGAAAGTATGGATCGGCTGATGCATGGTCGTACGACATTCGTGATTGCCCACCGATTGTCAACGGTACGTAATTCCGATTGTATCATGGTTTTGGAACAGGGAAGAATCATCGAGAGAGGTACACACGACCAGTTGATTGAAGAGAAAGGTAAGTATTATCAGCTGTATACAGGAAATGCAATATCAGCGTAGAAGAAAGTAGAGATAAAAAATGAACTGAACCCAGATAATTAATGTCAATGGGTTCAGTTCTTTTTGAAATAGAAATCAACGTTCAGTAAAATCTAAAGCTTCATGTGCAAGTTTACGTTCAGCTTCCCCAGCAGAACGGTATTTTAAAAGAAAATTCACTTCATTTTTTAGTAAGAAGAATGTCGTTTTCACTATTTTGTCAATTTTAATACAGAAATAGTTTTTTCACTTCAACTGATGATGGATTCTTTGCATTGCAGTACTGAGTGATAAGCGAGTCGACAGAGGTGTGATAGATCCAGGATAGTTCAGCAAGAAGTTGAAGGTTTGGTTCACGTACGCCGGTTTCATAATTTGAATAAGCCTGATGAGTGATATGCAGATTTTTTGCCGATCTGAGCCTGCGTGTAGTTATATTGCTTTCTCAAACGCCGTAGATTATCCGCAAGTTGAATATTTGCCATAGTTTCACCTCCGTTTCTATCATCCGTTAAGGTTCAAGGATGTCTTTTCCCTCAATGAGATATTCATAAGAAACGTCGAAGATCTCAGTTAGAGCTTTCAATTCTATGTCTGTAACGTAACGTTTGTTGGTTTCTATTCTTGTAATTACATTTTTGTCCATATCATATCCGCGCAATTGGAGTTTGTAAGCTAAAAGTCTCTGTGACATATGGCGTTGCCGACGAAGTTCAATGAGCCTTTTGGCCGATCAGATCTTCTCTCCGGTAGTAGGTGTTCGTTTTGGCATAGTTCTAATCCCTCCTGCAAATAGTGTGAACAGGTTTGTCTCGTTTTTTAGCACTTTTAATGATTTTACAGGAATTG
>ENA-OQES01000253-OQES01000253.1-human-gut-metagenome-genome-assembly--contig:-NODE-253-length-23572-cov-4.029644_pt1 | contig 23572 bp, 27 predicted proteins | sample MGYA00242798_ERZ504641 | MGnify/ENA primary metagenome ERZ504641 (study PRJEB26092, sample SAMD00036327) | human gut metagenome | host: Homo sapiens | study: EMG produced TPA metagenomics assembly of...
ATGAGCCTGCCGGAGATTTGCCCGCTGACGGGCAGCGACAGCAAGCCCGCCCCTCATCCGCCCTGCGGGCGGGGCCTCGGGCACCCTTCCCCCGAAGGGGGGAAGGCTCAGGCTGTCGAAAAGGTGTGCTCACCCCTTGGCCCCTCTGCGAGGGGGCTCCGCCCGCAGGCGGGTGGGGAGAGAACTGTACGGCTGTCCGAAATATTTCGGGCTATGGCAAGGTTCTCTCCCTCCGCCCCTTCGGGGCACCTCCCTCGCAGAGGGCGGTTTTTCGACACGCTGAGCTTCCCCCAAGGGGGGAAGCCTTTATTAGCGGCCCTGCCGCTCTGCCGCCTCCACCGTGTTCAGCATGAGCATGGCACGGGTCATGGGGCCGACGCCGCCGGGTACGGGGGTGATGTAGGCGGCCTTTTCGGCGGCCTCGGCAAAGTTCACGTCACCGTGCAGCTTGCCGTCCGCACCGCGGTTGATGCCCACATCAATGACGACGGCACCGGGCTTGACCATGTCGCCGGTCACAAAGCCCTCGCGGCCCACGGCGGCCACGAGAATATCCGCGGCGGCGCAGACTTCTTTCAGGTTCTTCGTCCTGGAATGGCAGATCGTGACCGTGGCATTCTTCGCCAGCAGCAGCAGCGCCGCGGGCTTGCCCACGATGTTCGAGCGGCCAATGACGACGGCGTTCTTGCCCGCAATGTCGGTGCCCGTGGACTCGATCATGCGGATGCAGCCCGCCGGGGTGCAGGGCAGGTAGCACGGCTCGCCGATCTGCATACGGCCCACGTTGACGGGCGAGAAGCCGTCCACGTCCTTCTCGGGCGGGATGGCGTCGATGACAGCCTTCTCGTCGATCTGGGCGGGCAGCGGCAGCTGCACCAGAATGCCGTGCACAGCGGAGTCATCCGCCAGCTTCTTCACCTCGGCCAGCAGGGCGTCCTGCGTGGTGTCGGCGGGCAGGTTGATGCTGCGGCTCTCGATGCCGCACTGCGCACAGTCGTTGATCTTGCCGCGGACATAGACCTGGCTGGCGGGGTTCTCGCCCACCAGAATGACCGCCAGGCAGGGGTTGATGCCCTGCGCTTTCAGCGCTTTGACCTTTTCTGCGGCCTCGGCCTTCGTGGCTGCGGCCAACGCCTTGCCGTCAATGACAGTTGCTCCCATGATAGTTCCCTCTTTCAAATGTATTTTTTGTCCGCCGGGGCGGGCAAAACGGTGTCGGGTCTTACACCAGCAGCGCCTATCGCCGCGCTGCAAAGCGTTTGTTTATTCCTTCGGCGTCTCAATCTCCTCGATCTCGACCTCGCTCAAATCCAGCGCATCCAGACGCGCATTCATGGCATCGGTGGCCTTGACAAACTCGGCGTGGGGTGCGCCGGCGGGCAGGGTGTCCGCCGTGAAGCGGTCCCCTGCCTCGGCCTGCTTTTTCAGGTCCTTCACAGCCAGCGGCACCATGAGCGGCTTGCCCTTGGCATTGCGCAGACCGATGACCATAAGCGCGGCGGCCACGATGACCGACCCAATCGCCACCAGCTGGCTGGCGCGCAGACCGGTATTGCCGATCAGCAGCGAGTCGGTGCGCAGCCCCTCGATCCAGGCGCGGCCCAAGCCGTACCAGATGATATAGCCCAGGAAGATTTGTCCGTTGAACCGCCGTTTTTTGTAAAGCGAAGCCAGCACGGCGAAGCCAACCAGACACCAGATGCTCTCATACAAAAACCGTCGGGTGCACCGGCGCGGCGGGGTCCACGGTCACGCCCGCGGGCAGCGTGACCTGCACGGATTTGAGATACGCCTCCGTGCCCTCGCTGTACATGCCCCAGGGCAGCGTCGTGTTTGTACCGAAGGCCTCCTGATTGACGAAGTTGCCCCAGCGGCCAATGCCCTGCCCGATCAGAAAGCCCAGCGACACCAGATCAAACAGCGGCAGCAACGGCACCTTGCGCCATTTTGCGGCCAGGGCGCCAAACACAAACGCGCCGATGACCGCGCCATAGATGGCGATGCCGCCCTTGCGGATGTCGATCATCTCCCAGAGGCTTTGATACGCAAAGGGTGCCATAGCTACGTAATAAATACGGGCACAGACGATGGCCATGACCGTGCCGATGGCCACAACGTCCACCAGACGGTCCGAGTCGATGCCGTAGTCCACGGCATTGCGGAAGGCGTAGAGCATCGCCAGCAGCATGCCCGCCGCGATGATGACGCCGTACCAGTAAATGTTGAACCCGCCGATGGCCAGCGCCACACGGTTGACCGTCAGATCCAGGCCCAACCCGGGAAATTGCACATGATAGACCATTTTCAACTTAACCTCGTTATTTTTCTGCCGGGTCGATCTGCACGTAGGCGCGGTTTTCCTCCCGCAGGGCCGTCTGCAGCAGGGCGTTGGCGTCCTCCACGGTCAGCGCAGCCAGCGCGGCGATCTCGTCCGCCAGCGTGCGGCCCTTCAGGCAGGCCGCGGCGGCCTCCTCGGCGGCATCGTCCACGGCCTCCACGTCGCCCAGCAGCTCGCCGTACATCTGGCTTTTTCACAAGCATAAAGACCTCGGGGTCAACGCCCTCACGGCGCATCCGCTCGATCTCCTCCTGTAAAAGGTCCACGACCTGGCGCGGGGTGTCGCTCTCGCCGGTAAAGGCCACGGTGCAGGCGCCGCGCACGGCGATAAAGTCACCGGAGAACTCGGGTTGACCAGCGCTTCATCGTACAGACGGCGGTAGAGCTTCGTCAGGCCGCCGACGACCAGATCGCCCAGCATGTCCAGCAGCAGCTCGCGCTTCAGGTCACCCTCGGCCAGCGGCTCCTCGCGGTAGGCCACGCCGAAGCAGGGCTTCGTGACAGGCATCGTGAAGAACGCTTCCTTGTGGGGCAGCGGGCCGGTCTGCGCCGGGATGTCCCACTCGACCTCATGCGGGGCGCGGGCGCGGTACAAGCCGTTGCGCTTGCAGGCGTCCACAGCCTGCGCCAGCGTGATCTTGCCCGCGACGCTCAGCACCATATTGGACGGCGCGTAGAACCCCCTGGTGCAGTTGTAGAGCATCTGGGGCGTCAGCTCGGCAATGCTCTCCACCGTGCCCGCGATGTCGTCGCGCAGCGGGTGGTCGGCGTAGAGGCAGCGGAACAGCGCGTTCAGCAGCCGCCAGTCGGGGCTGTCGTCGTACATTTTGATCTCCTGCCCGATGATGCCCTGCTCCTTGGCAATCGTGGCCTTGGTGAACCACGGCTTGCCGACCATGCCCAGCAGAATGTCAAGGTTCTCGTCAATTTTCTGGGTCGCCGAGAACAGGTAGCAGGTGCGGTCATAGCTGGTAAAGGCGTTGGCCGACGCGCCGGTCTTGGCGTAGAAGGTGAAGGAGTCGCCCTTGGGCGTCTCGCACATTTTGTGCTCCAGGAAATGCGCCGTACCGGCGGGCAGTGTGACCTGTTTGCCGTCCAGCCTGAACGCGCGGTGGACGGAGCCGAAGCCCGTGGCGTAAATCGCGTGGACGCTGCTGTAGCCCGGCATCGTGCGGCAGAGCACGGTCAGGCCGCTGGGCAGCACGACGCTTTCACAGCTGACGGCGGCAGCGGCGCGCGCCTGGGCAGCGGCGAAGCTCTCGTGATCGTTATTCAACATCCTCGCTGCCTCCCTTCCCCTGCGTGCCCGGCTCGGCGGTCACGGCGTAGCAGACCGAATAGCTGTAGCTCTGCAGCGTCTGGCGCACCTCGTCCAAGCTGACGGCGCTGGTCAGCACCTTGCCGTACTCCGGCGGGTAGAGCGGCTCGCCGCGTGTGATCTGGCCGTAGTACCAGTTTTCCAGCGCGGCCAGGCTGTCGCCGAGGGCGTCCATGCTGGACAAAAGACCACGGCGGCAGTCGTCAACTTCTTCCTGGGTGATGGGGCCGTTTTTCAGGCCCTCCAGCTCGGCAATGATGGCGGCCTCGGCCTGCTGCTCCTTGCCCGGCTCGACGCCGGAGTCGATCATCATAACGCCGGTGGCGCGCTGGGCGGCAGAACCGCAGTAGTAGCAAAGGGACTGCTTCTCGCGCACGTTGCGGAACAAACGGCTGGTGGCAGAGCCGCCCAGCACGCTCATGGCAACGCGCAGGATGCTGACACTGGGCGGGTTGGGGTTGGCCTCGCCCGTGGTGAACAGCATACAGAGCTTGGCCTGGGTCAGGCCGGGGATTTCCTCTTTAAAATGGCGCAGCGGCGTGGCGGGCATGGCGACGGGCGCGGCAAACGGGCGCGGGTCACGGCGGATGCCGTCGAGCTTTTTCAGCAGCATATCGGCCACGCGGGCCTCATCGACGCCCTGCACCATCACGTCGATGTACGCGGTGGAGAGGATGCGGTCATACTCGGCCTTGAGGCTCTGCGGCGTCACATTGACAAGCTCGCCGGGGTAGCCGCCCAGCTCGATGCCCGCGGGGGTGTCGCCGTAGAATTTGCGGCGAGCCTGCCGCACGCAGTAGAGGCGCTTCGAGTTGAACTCGGCCTCAAGGCGGCGGGCCTGGGTCTCGGTCTCGATGCGCACGGCCTCGGGGTCGAACGCGCCGTCCACGAGATACGGGTCAAAGATTGTGCCGAACACAATGTCGGCGTAGGCGGCGGTCAGGTTCTCCCCCGCCAGCGCGTAAGCGTCCTTGATGCCGCATATATCGGCGGAGAGCACGCGGTCCGTGCCCGCGCTGGCCATGTCAACGCCGAGGTCCGCACCGTACAGCTCAGCCAGGCGGCGGGACAGCGCGGTCATATCGGGGCAGGCCGCGTAGCCGCGTTCCAGCACAAGGGCCAGCACCGCGGCGTCGGTGGCGGATTCCCGCTTTGCCGGAAAGCGCAGATGCAGCGTGATGCGGCAGCGGTTGAATTTAGAAGCATCCAGCGTTGTAATGCAAACGCCGGGCGCGAGTTGTTTACGTTCCAAATCGTTATTCCTTTCAAACATCAATAGATATTAGTATTATACCGCTTTAGCGACGTAAAGTAAATAAAAAACTTGCAACAGATGGGGTAGATTGTTTATAATAGAGTCTGGAATCGCCGCTTTGTAGGGGGCGGCGTCCCCGACGCCCCGCGGGTGGGCAGACACCTGCCGTAAATTTGCGGGCCGGGCATGACCGGCCCCTACAGAGCAATTCTATATAAAGAGGTATACTATATGAACACTTTCGCCCTGAAAGGCACCTTCCTCGACACCCCCGCCCCGGACACCTTCCGCGTCCGCGAGGGCTATCTGCTGTGTGAAAACGGCCTGTGCGCCGGATTCAGCGAGACTGCCCCCGCCGGGGTGGAAGTTCTCGACTATACGGGTAAAATCATCACGCCGGGTCTTGTGGACCTGCATCTGCACGCACCGCAGTACAGCTATTGCGGCACGGCGATGGATCTGGAGCTGCTGGACTGGCTGCAGCAGTACACCTACCCCGAGGAAGCCCACTACGCCGACCCGGCCTACGCCAGGCTGGGCTACTCCTATTTTGTGCGCGATCTGAAAAACAGCGCCACAACGCGCGCCTGCATCTTTGCGACGCTGCACACCGACGCAACGCTCGAACTGATGCATCAGCTGCGCGGCGCGGGGCTTTCCGCCTTTGTCGGCAAGCTGGGTATGGACCGCAACAGCCCTGACAGCTACCGTGAGCCGTCCGCCGCCGCGGGTCTGGCCGAGACGCGCCGCTGGCTGGATACCTGCCGCGCCGAAAACACCCTGCACGCGGGCCCGGTGCGCCCGATGATCACGCCGCGCTTCACCCCCAGCACGAGTGACGAGTATATGCGCGGTCTCGGCGAACTGGCAAGAGAATACAACGTACCTGCGCAGAGTCACCTGTCCGAGAATCCGGGTGAGATCGCGTGGGTCGCCGAGCTGTGCCCCGGCACAAAATTCTACGGCGAGAGCTACAGCCGGTACGGCCTGTTCGGCGGCGGCGTGCCCACTGTCATGGCGCACTGCATCTACAGCCCCGATGACGAGGTTGCGCTGATGAAGCAGAACCGCGTCATGATCGCCCACTGCCCCACCAGCAACGAGAATGTCATTGCGGGCATCGCCCCCGCGGCGCACTACCTGCGCGGCGGCTGGCGCGTCGGCCTGGGCAGCGACGTGGCCGGCGGTCAGACGCTGGACCTGTTCACGGTCATGGCTACCGCCGTGCAGGTCAGCAAGCTGCGCTGGCGGTATATCGACCAGAGTGAGAAGCCGCTGACGATGGTGGAGGCGCTGTATATGGCGACTGTCGGCGGCGGAGATTTCTGGGCCGATTTTGGCGAGAAGGTCGGCCTGTTTGAGGACGGCTATGCGTTTGACGCGCTGGTGCTGGATGATGACCCGCTTAAAAATATGCGGGTGTTCAGCGCTGCGGAGCGTTTGGAGCGGTATGCGTACCTTGGCAAGGGTAAGCTGACGGCGAAGTTTGCAGCAGGTGAGAAGCTTTTGTAATAAATGGTAACGGGCAGAACCCCTCAGGCCTCGTAAACTCGGCCAGCTCCCCTGATGGGGCGCCTTTTTGCGCGGGCTGCGCCCGCGAGAAAGCCTCCCCATCAGGGGAGGTGGCCGCGCGTCAGCAAGGCCGGAAGGGTTCTGCCCGTTTACCCTAACAACAACGTCCCCCGTGCACCATCGTGTGCACGGGGGACGACCCATTTCCCTCTATATAAGACCTTACAATCAGTTGATGAATGCGTCGTGGATGGCGGCAACTGCCTTGTCGGCGTCGGCCTCGTCGATGATGACGCTGATCTTGATCTCACTGGTGGAGATCATCTTGATGTTGATGTTCTGGTTGAACAGTGCCTCGAACATCGTGGAGGCCACGCCGGAGTGGCTCTGCATACCCGCGCCGACGATGGAGACCTTCGCGCAGGTCTTGTCAACGGTGATGTCGCCGCCGCCGATGCGGTGCGTGGCGTTTTTCAGCGCGGCAACGGCGCTCTCGGCGTCGCCCAGGGGCACGGTGAAGCTCATGTCCTTCTTGCCGTCACGGCCCGTGGTCTGCAGAATGATGTCAACGTTGATGTTCTTCTGGGCCAGCAGGCTGAAAATTTTGAACGACATACCGGGCACATCCGGCACGTCCTTCACGGTCAAAACGGCGACGTCGGTGTCCTTTGCAACACCCTTGATGAGCATACCTTCCACTTTGGTCTCCTCCTTAACAACGGTGCCGGGCACCGGATTGATGCTGGAGATGACCTCCAGCTCGACATTGTACCTTTTTGGCCAGCTCGACGCTGCGGTTGTTCAACACCTGCGCGCCCAGGGACGCCAGCTCGAGCATCTCATCGAAAACGTGATCTCCTTGAGCTTGGTTGCCTTGGGTATCTTGCGCGGGTCTGCGGTGTAGACGCCCTCGACGTCGGTGAAGATCTGGCAGCGGTCCGCGTGCAGCGCAGCGGCCAGCGCCACGGCGGAGGTATCGCTGCCGCCGCGGCCCAGCGTCGTGATGTCGTCGGAGCGGTTCAGGCCCTGGAAGCCTGCCACGACCACCACGCGGTTGCGCGCCAGCTCACTCTCGACACGCTCGGTGTCCAGGCGCTTGATGCGCGCCTTGGAGTAGGCGCGGTCTGTATTGAAGCCCGCCTGCCAACCCGTCAGGCTGATGGCAGGAGACGCCAGCTCCTGCAAGGCCATCGTCAGCAGGGAAATCGAAATCTCCTCGCCTGCGGCCAGCAGCATATCCATCTCGCGGTGGGACGGGTCGGAGGTGATCTCCGCCGCCTTGGCGATCAGGTCGTCGGTGGTGTCGCCCTGCGCCGAGACGACCACGACAACGTCGTTGCCGGCGTTGCGGGCGTTCATGACGATGCGCGCCACGTTGAAGATGCGGTCCCGGTCCTTGACCGAGGAGCCGCCGAATTTTTGTACGATCAAGCCCAATTGGTGTACTCTCTCCCCCTGTTCCTGTATCAGCTCACCACTGCGCCGACGTTGTCGGCCAGCAGACGATGCACGGTAAAATGGTGCAGCGGGCTGTCCGCAGCCAGCGCTGCCTCTGCGCGGGTGAAAAACTCGATGTCGTCCTTGTGTACAACGGCCATGATGGTCGGCCCGGCGCCCGAGATGTAAACGGCCTGCGCACCCAGGTCCTGCGCCAGCTCAAAGACGTCGTCGCCGCCCTCGATCAGCGGCAGGCGGTACTTCTGGTGCAGCACGTCCTTGGTCGCCACACCCAGCAGCGCGTAGTTGCCCTCGCAGAAGGCCGCCGTGGCCAGCGCCGCGCGGGACAGGTTGTAGACGGCATCCTTATGGCTGACCATGGCGGGCAGCGCCGCGCGCGCCTTGCTGGTCAGCAGGCGGAAGTCCGGCACAAACGCCGCAAACGCCAGCTCGGGGTCAATGTCCTTCTTGACGCTGTAGACCTGGCCCTCGTCGATGACGCTGGTCACAAAGCCGCCCAGCATGGCGGGGGCCGACGTTGTCGGGATGGCCCTCGATGGCCGTCGCCAGCGTCAGCATCTGGCGCTCGGTCAGCTTGTCGCCCAGCAGGGCGTTCGCGCCCATGATGCCCGCCACGATGCAGGCCGAGCTGGACCCGAGGCCGCGCGCCATCGGGATGTCGTTGCGCTGGGTGATGCGCAGACCCTTCAGCGGGATGCCCAGCTGGTCATAGACGACCCGGGCCGAGCGGTAGACCAGATTGTTGCTGCCCGCCGGGACGTGGGGTCCCCATCGACGGACGAAAATCTGAATGCGGTCCGATTCCTCAAACGTAAAGACGTTGTGCATCGAAACGGCCAGACCCAGCGAGTCAAACCCTGCGCCGACGTTGGCGCTGGTGGCCGGGACGGTTACAGTTACCATATACCCTGGCCCCCCTCTCAGTCTTCCAGCTTCTTCATGGCCAGCGCGACCTTGCCGCCCAGCACTTCGATTTTCTCCGTGACAGCGGCAATATCCGCAGACGTGGCGGCATCGACCAGATAGGCGGCCTCGCCGTTGTCCTCAAAGACCACATGGCCCGCACCGGCCACGCTGGGCAGCAGCACCGCCGCCACACCGGTCACGCGCAGATACCACGGGTAGGTATTCCTGTCCTCGAGCAGGCCCTCCGGCTTCTCGGCGGGCTTCCAGAACAGCGAGTCGTGTACCTTGACGCCCTCTTTCAAAGCGTCAATGACGTCGGCCACAACGGCGCTGGCGGTGGGCAGCTTGCCCGCGCCCTTGCCGTAGAACACGACGTCGCCGAGCATATCGCCCTTCATCAAAACGGCGTTGAACACGTCATCGACGCCCGCCAGCTGGTTCGAGTTGGAGACGAGCATCGGCTCGACGCCCGCGGCCATCTGACCGTCCCCGCCCTCGTTGTACCAGGCGATCAGCTTGATGGTGCTGTCGAGCTTTTCGGCGGCCTTGATGTCAGCAACGGTGATGTCGCGGATGCCGCGGGTCGGGATGTTGTCCGGGTAGACGTGATGCCCGCAGGCGAGGCTGGCCAGAATGGCGATCTTGCGGCAGGCATCGCGGCCATCCACATCGTCGCCGGGGTCCTTCGTCTCGGCGTAGCCGAGCTGCTGGGCAATTTTCAGGGCCTCGTCAAAGCCCATGTTCTCGCGCTTCATCTTCGTCAGCATGAAGTTCGTCGTGCCGTTGACGATGCCGCGGATGCTGCTGATATGGTTGGCGGCCAGGCACTGGTGCATCGGGGTGATGATCGGCGTGCCGCCGCCGACGCTGGCCTCAAACAGGAAGGCCGCGCTGTGCTCTTTGGCAAGGGCCAGCAGCTCTGCGCCGTAGGTTGCGACCATCTCCTTGTTGGAGGTGCAGACGCTGCGCCCGCTCTCGAGGCACCGGCGCACATACGGGTAGGCAAATTTTGTGCCGCCAATGGTCTCGACGACGACCTTGATTTCGGGGTCATTCAGGATCGTGTCGATGGATTTCGTAAAAAGCGCGGCATCCGGAGAACCGGAAAAGTCCCGCACATCCAGGATATATTTGACCTCAACGGGCTCACCGGCGCGGCGGGCGATGGAGGCCGCATTGCGGCGGCAGACCTCCAGCACACCGGAGCCGACCGTGCCGAAGCCCATGATTGCGATTTTAGCCATTGGAAAAATCCCCCCTATTCTTACACTCGGTATATGCTCTGTAGGGGCCGGGCATGCCCGGCCCGCGGCTTTCCCGCGATAGAGCTATTCCGGCAAGGCTGCGGGCGAGGCATGCCTCGCCCCTACCCTGCGGTCACGCGCCTCTGTGGATCTCCACCACGCACGGCTGGTGGGACAGGCGGGTCAGCATCTCGTCCACCGGCATCTGCATCGTGCCGGTGCGGACTGTGACCTCGACCTGGGCCGCGCCGTTCTCCGGGCGGGACTGGGTGATGGTCACGATGGACGCGCCCGCCGCCGAAATGCCCGACAGCAGCCCCTGCAGTGCGCCGGTCTTATCCAGCAGCGTTGCCACCACGGTGATGGACTCGCGCCCGGTCTCGGCGTCAAACACCGTATCCTTATATTTATAGAAAGCACTGCGTGATATGCCTGCCTGCTTGGCCGCGGCGGAGATATTGCTCACCGCACCCGAGGCCAGCAGCTCCTTGGCCTGCAGCACCTTGACAAAGACTTCCGGCAGAACATCCGCGTCTACCAGCAGAAAACGCCTCTCGGCCATCATGTATCCCCCTTGTGTACAACTGTTCTCGATGTGTCCCATCATACCACGGGCAAGGATTGGTTGCAAGCCTTTTGCGGCGGTTTTGTGCAATTTGTCAAATTGCACAGCCCACAGCGGGGAAAAGTCGATATCTTTTGTGCGAGCACAACTGTAGCTGATACAAAAACACACCATCCAAACCGGGTACGATTCGAATGGTGTGCTTTTCTCTGCTGTGCGGTAGGGGCCGGACATGTCCGGCCCTGTCGTGTAAGGCAGACGTATGCTTACGGAAAGGCCGCGGGCCGGGCATGCCCGGCCCCTACATGGGAGGCAGCTTTTTATTCTGTCGGCTCAGTGGTGGTGTCCCCTGCGGCGGCGGCAGCGTCCGCGGCGGCCTGGGCCAGGGCGGCGTAGGGGTCGTCCTCGGAGACCGTGTAGCTGTTGTCGGGCAGGTTGTCCTCGGTGTAATAGCCCACACTGCCGCCGCTGGAGATGATCGCGCCGGTGGAGGTGTCAAAGTGTTTCTCGACGACGTTCTCGCCCTTGGCAAACTCCTTGACCGGCAGGTCGGCCTGCAGGTTCTCCATCAGTGCCTTCCAGGCGTACTGGATGGGGCTGGCGTTGCGGCCCGCCTTGCCCAGCGTGTCCATCTCGGTCGGGCGGTCACAGCCCCACCAGATGGCAGTGACATAGTACGGCGTCAGGCCTGCGAAGGTGTAATCCTTGTAGTTGCTCGTCGTACCGGTCTTGGGCCACAGAGTCCATCTCGCCGTCGGGGGTCTTTGCCGTAGGCAGTACCCTTGCTGCTGTGCAGGACATTCCACATCATGCGGTTCATGATGTACGCCGTGTCCGCGCTGATGGCCTGGGTCGTGTTGATATACTTGTTGTTGTCCAGGATCATGTTGCCCTGGTAATCGGTGATCTCGGTATAGTAGTGCGGTGTCGTGAATGTACCGGTGTTGAACATCGTGTACGCACCGGCCAGCTGCACCACAGTCAGGCCGCTGCTCTGGGAGCCCAGGACCAGCGGTCCGAGGTCCATATCGTTCTCGGCGCTGATATAGCTGCATTCCAGCGTGTCATGGACAAAGTTATACAGGTAGTCCACGCCGACCATATCGCCGACCCAGACAGCCACCGTGTTGTAAGACTGCTGCAATGCGTCGTAGACGAGCATCGGGTTGCCCTGACCGCCTGCACCGCCGTAGTTGGTGGGCCAGGCACGCCAGACATCGCTGCGGGACTGGGCTGCCTCGGAATAGGGGCTCATTTTGCCGATATACTCATCCTTCAGGACCTTCTTGTCCTCCGCCGAGTAGTACGGGGAGTCCAGGATCTGGGAGGAATAGTTGATCAGCTTGTAGTCCAGCGCCAGCGCGTAGGCACCGATGGGTTTCATCGTAGAACCGGTCTGGTGCGGGGAGGTCGCGCGGTTGAAGCCCAAATCGTACTTCTTCTCGCCGATGCCGCCGCCGATGCCCAGAATGTTGCCGCTGTAGTCCACGATTGCCATAGCGGCCTGGGTGCGGACCTTTTCATACACGCAGAGGTAGACGGTGGTGTCGTTGGGGTAATCGGGGTCGGTGGAGGTACCCACTTTTCAGCGTCGTGCCTTCCTCGTCCGCGTAGACGGGGATGGCCTCCTGCCCGTAGACCGCATAGCCGTCCTTCGTGATGGGCAGACCGGTGGCGTCGTCGTACTGGACTTCGTCCCAGCTGCTGGAATCTGCGGGATAATCGCGCAGGCAGACGGGCTCCTCATGCCACAGGGCGGGGATGAGGTCATCCTCATTGTACATCGTCTTTTCGACGCCCTCCTGCACCTTGGGGTCAACGGTGGAGTAGATGCGCAGACCGCCGGAGAAGATCAGCTCCTTCGCCTCGTCGGCGGTGTAATTCAGGTCCTCCTGCAGCTGGCTCAGCAGCTGGGTGTACAGGGCATCGGTGAACCAGGAGTTGCTGGACGAGCGGGTCGCGTTCTCGGTGGTGCTCGTCTTTTCGGTCAGGGTGACAGTCTCGGCCTTGGCGGCGTTGAACTCGGCCTCGGTGATATACCCCTGGGTGTACATCTCATACAGCACGTGGTTGCGGCGCTTGATGAGCTCCTCGGGGTTCGTGGCGGGGTTGTACTTCGTCGGGTTCTTCGTGATGGATGCGAGCGTCGCGCACTCGGCCAGGGTCAGATCCTCGACATGCTTGCCGAAATACTCGATGGAGCCGGCCTCCATACCGTGGATGATGCCGGTCAGCGGGATCGTGTTCAGGTACGCCTCAAGGATGGTCTCCTTGCTGTACTTGTTGTCCAGACCCAGCGCACGGAAGATCTCGCGCACCTTACGCATGTTGTCCTGCTCGCTATCGCCGGTCAGGTTCTTGATGAGCTGCTGCTCCAGCGTGGACGCACCGCGGTTCGTGCCCCAGATGCGGTTGCCGGTGAAAGCGTTCAGCGCCGCGCCGATGGTGCCCTTGAGGTTGATGCCGGGCTCGGTGCGGAAGTTTTTGTCCTCGATGGCGATGACCGCGTTCTGCAGATTCTCCGGCATGGCGGAGAGCTCGCGCCAGATACGGTTCTCGTTGCGGGAGAGCGAGGCGTACTCGTTGCCGTTGATGTCGTAGATGATCGACGTCTGGCGGTTTTTCTGGTTGTCCAGATCGAGGGTCTCGCCGTCATCCGCCGTGACCTGCACGATATACATGGACAGCAGCACGCCGCCCACGCTGGCCGCCATAATGCACAGGCAGAGCATACAGCCGATGAAGCTGAAGATCATACCGATGATGCTGCGGCGCTTTTTGGGGCTTTTTCTTGTTCTTGGGTGCGGGTGCGCCGGGCTGGCCGGTGGCGCCTGCCGTCGTCTTTACGCCATCTGTGGAGATATGGCGCTGCTGATTGGGTTCTATGGGAACCGCCTCCTTTGGTCTGTATCGAAGCGTGGTAACACGAAATTGCACAATGCTATAGAATGGATTATACCACAAAAAGGGGGCAAAAGTACAGCGTCAGACGTAAAATTCACAACTTTCGGTGTTTTTGTCTGTCATGGCGGCCATACTAACCGTGCAAGGGGGAATTATTATGCAAAACCGACAAATCGACGGGCACGGGCTGTACCTTTCGCTGCTGGCGGGGCTGGCCGTGCTCTGCCTTGCGGCGGCGCTGGTCTGGTTTGCCCGCCCGCAGCCGGAAACCGCCGCGCCGCGCTACCTTTTAAAGGACAGCGGCGGGCACGTAGCGCTGTACACCGCCGACGGCATCGGCCCGCTGGCGACCTACGACGACCTTTACACCCGCCTTCTGCCCGAAAGCGACGTCTTAGCCCTGCAGCAGGGCGTTTTTGTAGCCGACGAGGCGGAATTGCAGCGGCGGCTGGAGGATTATGGGCTGTGAACATCAGTGAGGAGTGAACACCGTGGGAAACGGTCTGTAGGGGCGAGCATCGCTCGCCCGGGGAAGGCAGAGGCCGCCGCAGACTTTCCGGGCGGATATGGAATCCGCCTCTACGTGCAGGGGTCTATGCTCGTCATCGACCCGGAAACGCTGCGGCATCTCCTCTCTCCTCACTTTTTCTTGCGTCTGCCCCGCTTTTATGCTATAGTATAGGTAACTACCATACTATAAAGGAGCTATACTATGAGCGAACAGGAAATTCTGAACGCGGTACAGGATATTTTCCGCGATAATTTTGACGACGACACCCTGGAGATTACCCGCAGCACCTGCGCCGATGACATCGAGGACTGGGACAGCCTGGAGCAGATCAACCTGCTGACGGCCATCGAGAAGAAGTTCAACATCAAGTTCAAGCTCGCGGATGTCCGCGGCCTGAAGGATGTCGGCGACCTGCTGGATCTGGTTGCACGGATGGTGTAAAAACCTTGCCTCCCAGAGGGGCCAAGAGAATACGTAAGGCGGCATCTGCCGCCTTTTTTGCGAACAACGAAGGAGCCTGCCATGAACCACTACACGCTGGCGGAGATGACCCCCGGCCTGACCGAGGAATTTACCGTGACCGTCACGCCGGAGATGATGGACGCATTCCGCGCCATCACGGGGGACGTCTCCCCCATCCACATCGACGCCGACTACGCCCGGGGACGCGGCTTCCCGGGGCGGGTCGTCTACGGGATGCTGGGCGCGAGCTTTTTCTCTACGCTGGCGGGCGTCTATCTGCCCGGCGAGCACTGCCTGCTCCACGGCGTGGAGTGCAAATTCGCCAAGCCGATTTTCATCGGCGACACGCTGACCGTCAAGGGCACGGTTGTCGGCGTCAGCGAGATCGGCAGCGAGGCCGAGATCAAAGCTGTTATCACGAACCAGGACGGCAAGCGCGTGACCCGCGGCATCATCAAGGCAGGGTTAGCAAAATAACAAGGAGAAAATCATGTCCTATACCTATTTAATAACCGGTGCCACCAGCGATGTGGGCCGCGCGCTGATCGAGCGGCTGCTGCAAAACGCGCCCGCCGATACGCTTGTGCTGGCCCAGGGCTGCGGCGATCTGGAAAAGCTGGCTGACCTCTGCGCCCGCTTCCCCGGTCAGGTGCGCCCGTTCGACGTGGACCTGTCGGACCGCGCCAAGGTCGATACCTTCGTGCAGGTGCTGGCGGCCTCCGCCCCCGCGCCGACGCATTTCATCCACCTGCCCGCGCTGCCCGTTGTGAACGCCAAATTCAAGGCGTTCGACCAGACCCGCTTTGACCGCGATCTGGAAATTCAGGTCCACAGCGCCGTGCGCATCTGCCGCGCCGTGCTGCCCGCCATGGCCAAGGCCAGGTTTGGCCGTGTGCTGTTCATCCAGACGAGCTACACCATCGGCTGCCCGCCCAAGAATACCGCCGCTTACGTCATGGCCAAGAGCGCCATCGGCGGGCTGGTCAAGAGCCTGGCCGTCGAGTATGCCCGCTTCGGCGTCACGGTCAACTGCGTCGCCCCCAGCATGATGGAGACGAACTTCCTGAAGGACACGCCCGATCTCATCGTGCAGGCCGCGGCGGAGGAAAACCCCATGGGCCGCAACGCAACACCCGCGGACGTTGTACCCGCCATGGCGTTTCTGCTCTCCGACGAGGCAGGCTTCATCACCGGCGTAACGCTGCCGGTCACGGGAGGTTCGGCCATTGTCTGATACAACATTCCGGCTGGCACGCCTCGGCGAGGATGCCGCCATCATCGACTTTATCAACGCAAACTTTGATATGCGCCTGCCGCTGCTGAACCGCCCCGAGCTGTACCACCACTACTACGCGGGCCGCGGCGGCGTGCCGCAGTTTGCCGTGGCGGAGCAGGACGGCGAGTACGTCAGCGCCGCCGGGTACATACTGGCCAACACAAAGCGCAGGCCGGACATCTGGGTCAGCGTCTGGGTCGCGGCCAAAAGCCACAACGGCGTGGGGTTGGAATTGATGAATGCCCTGCCCGGGCTTTTGAATGCCGACGTCGTCGCCTGCAATAACATCCGCCCCAACACCTGCACGTTCTACCAGTTCCTGGGATGGAAGGCCGAGCGCCTGCCCCATTACTACCGGCTGGGCCGCCGCCGCGCCTACTATCTGGCAAAGCCGCTGCGGTATTCCCTGCCCCCCGTGCAGCGCGATCTGGGCCTTGCTAAAATCGAGAGCGCCGCGGATCTGATCCCGCTGGGTATGCCCGCCACGCCCCACACGCCGCGCAAGGATGTGTGGTACATGCGGCGGCGGTACTTCCACTATCCGCACTTCAAGTACGATGTCTGGGCCGCGCAGGAGAACGGAAAGCTGCTGGCCTACATCGTGACCCGCACCGTCACCGCGCAGGAGACCGGCTGTGCCGCCGTTGTGCGGCTCGTGGATTTCATCGGTGAGGACAGCGTGCTGCCCCGCATCGGCGCGGCGCTGGACGCCATCCTGAACCACGCGGGTGCCGAGTACATGGACTGCTACAACGCCGGTATCCCTGCAGACGTCTGGCTGGCCGCCGGCTTCACCGAACGCGTCGAGGGCGACGGCTGCATCATCCCGAACTACCTGACCCCGCCCGTGCACGAGAACACCGAGTATTACTACTTCACGAACAAGCCCGAGAACTTCGTCTTGTTCAAGGCCGACGGCGATCAGGACAGACCGAATCTGAAATAATCGAGAAAAAGCCCGCTGTTGCGATGAACAGCGGGCTTTTTTCTATCTCAGGGGTAGTGCTTACCGGTCGTTCGGTTCCTTTTTGCCCCAGCGGTCACGGAAGTAGTGGGCGGCCAGCTTGGGGGTGCGCTCACGGGTGAACAGACCCTTGCGGTTGCAGCTGCCCACGCGCATCGGGCCCTGCTGGGTCGAGAAGTCCGCGAAGTTCCACGGCCACTCGCCCACGACAAAACGGCGCTCATCCAGACAGCCGTTGATCGTGCGGTAATACTCGACCTGGAACTCCTCGGTGAACATCTCGGGGGCAAAGCCATGCATACCGGCCACCGTGTCCGCGCCGTACTCCGACAAAAATTAGCGGCTTGTCGATGGTCTCCCAGAAATCCAGCTCCTTCTTAAAGGCGTAGGCCGCGTTATCCAGATCGCGCTCAGGTTGTACCAGCCGTAGTAGCGGTTGATGCAGACGACGTCCATCGTGCGGGTCGTGATGTCCTTCGTGTAGTCGTTCTGGCAGCAGACCATCGTGACCGGGCGGTCCTGCGGATCCTGGGCGTGGGCCTGCTCATACAGCGGGTGCCAGTAGTCGCGGCGCTCTCGGGGAAGTGCTCGGTGTCCGGCTCGTTTGCCCAGGCTCCACAGCACAACGCAGGGGTGGTTCTTGTCGCGCTCGATCATCGCCCGCAGCACGGCGCTGTGGTAGGTCTTGAGCGGGAAGGTCTGATACGGGTCACAGGCCGGGCCTGCGCCGATACCGACGGCGGGCGTCTCGTCGATGACGACGATGCCCAGACGGTCACACAGGTCGTAGACCTCCTCGGCATAAGGATAGTGGCTCATCCGCAGGGCGTTGGCGTTCAGCCACTCGTACAGCTTCAAATCGGTCACGGTCACACAGGCATCGTAGCCGCGGCCACGGAAGGCCGAGTCCTCATGCTTGCAGGGGCCCTTGAAATAGAACGGTGCGCCGTTAATAAGGAACTTGTGCCCGCTGACCTCCACGCTGCGGAAGCCGAACTTCTGGCGGTACTCGTCCTTGCCGAACCTGACCAGCGCCGTGTAGAGATACGGCGTGCCGGGGCGGGGCTGCCACAGGCGGGCGTTCTCCACCTGCACGGTGCCCGCGGCACCGTCGGCGCAGGCCACAACGCAGCCCTCTGCGTCCAGGATCTCCACCTTGACGCTGCCCTCGCCCACGGTGTCCACCGTGTAGCGCAGCGTACCGGTCATATCGGCGGCGACGGTCACATCGCGGATGTAGGCCGCCGGGGTCGTGTAGAGGTGCACCGGGCGGGTGATGCCCGCATAGTTGAAGAAGTCAAAGTTCGGCAGGTTGATGCCCTGAGCCTGCTGGCGCGCTTTGCCGGCCTCGACGGCGGGAATGCCCGCGTTGTCGGAGCCGAAGAACGCCGTGCCGCCCTCGTTGCCGACAGGCAGCGAGCTGTGGCCGATGCGGTTGTCCACCTCGACATCGAGCGTCACGGTCTCGCCGGGCTGAGCCAGCGCGGTGATGTCGGCCTCAAACGGCAGGAAGCCGCCGCGGTGGCTGGCGATCTCCTGCCCGTTCAGCCGCACCACGGCGTTGTGGGTCACAGCGTCGAAGCGCAGCACCCGGCGCGCGCCCTCGGGCACGGTGAAGGTCGTGCGGTAGTAGGCCATGCCGTAATGGCGGCGGAACTCCGGGTCGGGGCTCTGGTCGTTGTAGGAGGCCGGAACCGCAATGGGCTGCCACGGCTCATTGGCGTTGAAGCGGAAATCCCACACGCCGGACAGATCCCGGACACTGCGGGCAGAATTGGACTGCGGATACATATACATTACCTCTCCTCTAGTATGCGAATAGGTCTTACTTATACCAACTTTCCACTGTGGTGGTAAAGACGGACGTGCCGACGGGGACGTCGTACCTGACCGCGGGGATGACCGTGTTGGGGTCGTACAGGTTCGTGTTGGGGTAGGCGTTTACAAGGAAGCCCTCGCCGCCCCGGCCCTGCACGGTGCAGCGGCAGGTGTCGTTGTGGGCCTCGGCCCCGGTGCCGTTGGCCGCGGCGGCAAAGCCGGCGGCGAACTTGGGCACGGCAAAGCCGCAGTCATACGCCGTGCAGGCGATGGTGCTCTCCACCGTATGGTTGCGGACGTGGCCCCACTTAGTGGGCACCAGCTCCGTCGTGACCTTGATGCCCGGGAAGGGCCGCCACTCGCTCAGCAGACGGTCTCCCATCAGGACAAACCTGTCGCTGTGGCGGCGCACGAAGGTCCAGCCGTCGATGACGAAGGCCAGCATACTGTCGGGCGCGGCCTGCTCCAGCTGCACATAGCTGCGGCTGGCCGAGAAGCCGAACCGCGTGTTGTAGACGAACTTGCCGTACTTTTCGACGAACTGGCCGTGGTCGCCCTTCTCGTAGTTGGCGGGCGAGTAGGCGTTCAGCTGGCCGTCCGGCAGATGCTGCAAAAGCAGGTCTGCGCTGGGCTGGCCGGTCACACCGGCGCGGGTCAGCTCAACGGGCAGCGGGGCGGCCTCGGCGGTCCAGAACGGGTGGTCGTCGGGCAGGGCCAGCAGCAAAAAGACCTTCAGGCCCCAGTACGGGCTGCCGGGGGCGTTGTACTGCTCGGCCATATACTGCTGCGGGTAGCCGTAGCCGATGGTCAGCACGCCGTCGCGGTCAAAGATGGGCCGTGCCAGCCACCAGTTCAAATTGCGCACGATGATGCCCTTCATGACCGGCAGGGGCAGCGGCTCGAGACCGGCCCAGATGCAGGCGGAGTAGAAAGCGCTCTGGCCGATGCGGTAGGTCAGGCTGCGGCCAAAAGGCAGCGCCGCGCCGTTTTCATCGAACCAGCGCGCAAACTGCTGGCCAAACTTGGTCGCGCGGTTCCGGTAGAGCGCCGCGCGGGCGGGTCGCTCTTAGCGGCAAACACGCTGTAGAGCACGGTGTAATACTGGATGGCCCAGGGGTTGTAGTAATCCTTCTGGGGCTTGATGTCCGCCGGGCCGTCGGAGTACCAGCCGTCGGCGACGTACCATTTATCGACCTCGGCCATGTCAGCGGCGGCGCGGGCCATATCGCAGGGCATCCCGACAGAGTCGAGCGCCAGATTGACGAGCACGCGGAACAGCAGCCAGTTGCAGCCGGGCAGGTCATGGTGGTTGATCGTGTCGAGCCACTTTGCCAGACTGGCCTTTTCGTCGTCGGTCAGCGGCTCCCAGACGCTCTCAGGCGTCTCCAGGATCGCGCAGGCCAGCGCGGCCATCTCCACAAAGAGCTGGTCATAATCGTTCGGGTCGCCCCAAGTATTCGGGGTTCTCGGGGTCGGTGCCGCTGGCCAGACCCTTGCGGTAGATGCGCAGGAAGTCATCCGCCCTGCCGCCGCCCGTCCAGAACGGGGCCAGCGCCCACAGCGGGCGGGAGAAGGCTTCCATCTCGATCGTGCGGCCCGGGTAGGTCACGCCGGTGTCGCCAAGGTGCAGCCGTGCGCCGCCCTCGGAATACAGCGGCAGCAGCGGGTCCAGAAATCGGTGCACCAGCGCCGTAAAATCGGACTTTGTATGTAATTTCATCACCAGTACAGCTCCCAATCCTTTGTCAATCTCGTCAGCGCTTCCATGTAGAAGTAGTCGCCCCAGCTGACGCACTCGTCAACGCCCTCGGGCGTGCAGGTGTTGTAGGGGCTCTTTTTGCTGTAGGTGCCGTGGCGCACAAGACCGATGCCCTGCGGGCCTTCCTTGACGGCGTAGTGCGCGGCCACGCTGCCCAGCATCTGGGCGGCCAGCTTCGTGTACTCGGCAGCCTCGTCGGTGCCGACGTACTTGGCGGCCTCCAGCAGACCGCAGGCCACGATGGACGCGGAGGAGGAGTCGCGTGGCTCCTCGGTGCCGCTGGTAAAGGTCATATCCCAGTACGGGACCAGGTCCTCGGGCAGGCGCTCCAGATAGTAGGCCAGCACGCGGCGGAAGGCGTCCAGATACTCGGGGCGTCTGGTGTAGCGGTAGCTGATGGCCGTGCCGTAGACGCCCCACGCCTGACCGCGGGCCCAGCAGGAGTCATCCTTATAGCCCTGACAGGTCGCGCCGCGCACAGGGCCGCCGGTCACGGGGTCCATGAAGAAGGTGTGGTAGGTCGAGCCGTCCGGGCGGATGGAGTTGGCCAGACAGGTCGTGACATGCTTGTGCGCCAGATCGGCGTAGTGGGCGTCGCCGGTGGTCTCGCTGGCCCAGTAGAGCAGCGGCACGTTCAGAAGGCAGTCGATGATGTAGCGGTAGTTGTCGGCAGCGCCGAGCGCGCCCCACGCCTGAAAGAACTCGCCCTTCTCCTGAAAGCGGGTGCAGAGCTGGTCGGCAGCCAAGATAGCGGCCTTTCTCCCCTTCTCACTGCCGGTCAGCTTGTAGGCGGCGACACAGGACGGGCTGTACAGGAAGCCCATGTCGTGGTGGTCGACCTCGATCTTGTGCTCAATGCGGTAGAGGAAGCTGTCCACCAGGGTCAGCGCGGTATTTTTGAACGCCTCGTCGCCGGTGCGCTCATAGCTCAGCCAGACCTCACCGGGCCAGAAGCCGCAGGTCCACTGGTTGTTCTCGCATTGGGGATAGATGTCATGGACGCTGGAATGGTTCTGGCAGTGGTCGGTATACAGCGGCAGATTCTGCCGCACAAGAGCCACGGCAGTATCCAGCGCCTGCTCAGCCTCGGGTTTGGTCAAAATGGGGTTTTTGAAAGTTTTCATGGAGAACCTCTTTTTTTAATAATAGATAATAAAAAAGGGGGGAGTTTTTGCCCGTTGGCAAAAACAAAATGGCGGTTGAGGAATTTCGTGCGGCGCCTTGTCGGCGCACTCCACCATATTTTTTATCTTTTATCTATTATCTCTTATCTTAATAAAAAACCGGGGCGCAGGGCTTTCGCCTTGCGCCCCGTACAAATGGGTAACTGCTGGGTAGCTATATCAGCCCTTCAGGCCGGAGGATGCAACGCCCTGGACGAAGTACTTCTGCAGGGACAGGAATACGATCAGCACCGGGATCAGCGCAATGACCGAAGCCGCCATGATCAGGCCGTACTCTGCGGAATACTGGCTGATGAACATACGCAGGCCGATCTGGATGGTCTTGAGCTCGGTCTTGGTCAGGTAGATCAGGGGTCCGAGGAAGTCGTTCCACGTGTTGACGAAGGTAAAGATGACCAGCGTCGACACCGCGGGCAGAGAAAGCGGCAGCATGATGCGGGCATAGATGCCGTACTCGGACAGACCGTCGATACGGGCAGCCTCGCACAGCTCGGTGGGAACGCCCTCATAGAACTGCTTCATCATGAAAACGCCGAAGGCGCTGAACGCCTGCAGGCAGATGATGGCCAGATGGGTGTTGTTCAGGTGCCAGGAGCGCATCATCATGAACTGGGGCACCATGTAAGCCTGCCAGGGCACCGCGATGGTCGCGATGTAGCCCAGGAACAGCACGTTCTTGCCCTTGAAGTTCAGCTTGGCGAACGCATAGGCGGCGAAGGAGGAGGTCAGGACCTGTAAGATCGTGACGATGATGGTCAGGAACGCGGTGTTCTTAACGAAGGTCAGCAGGGGGATCTTCGTCCAGATGTCCACATAGTTCTGCGGGCGCGGGTTCGAGGGGATCCACTCAATGGGGAACGTAAAGACGTCCTTGTTCAGCTTGAAGGATGCGGAGAGCATCCACAGGAACGGGATGAGCATCAGGGCGGCCACGATGATGAGCAGTGCGTAGATCAGCACGCGGCTGACAACATGCTGCGCCTTCATTGAGCCTGTCTTTTTCTTAACTGCGGTAGTAGCCATGTGTGTTTCCTCCTTCCCTTAGTCGTTGCTGGACGAGCCCTTGAACTGGATGATGGTGACAAACAGCACCAGCACAAACAGCACCATGGACACGGCACTTGCGTAGCCGTACTTCGGCGTGTTGACGAAGGCTACGTTGTAGATGTAGTAAACAAGGGTCATGGTCGCATTGCCGGGGCCGCCCTGGGTGATCATGTACATCTGGTCATACACCTTGAAGGAGGCGATGGTCAGCATGATGATAACGAAGAAGGTGGTGGGCTTCAGCTGCGGCAGGGTTACATTCCAGAAGATCTGCCACTTGCTGGCACCGTCCAGCTCGGCAGCCTCCTCCAGCTCGGGGTTGGTGCCCTGCAGACCGGCCAAGTAGATGACCATGTAATAGCCCATGTTCTTCCAGACGCTGAACAGGATGACCGTGAGCATAGCGGTGTCCTTACCGGCGGCCCACTTGGGCAGGTTCTCCACGCCAAGGGTTGCGAGGATCTGGTTGACCGGGCCCATGGAGGGGCTGAAGATCATGTTCCAGACCGCAGCAACGGCGACCAGAGAAGCAACGTAGGGGAAGAACGAAACGGTACGGAAGAAGTTGCGGAACTTGACCTTCTGGTTCAGCAGCATGGCCAGACCAAGGCTGCACACCAGCGTCAGCGGCACCGTGCCGATGGCGTAGACCAGCGTATTGACAAAAGCAGCCTTGAAAGTTTTGTCGCTCAACAGGGCAACAAAGTTGCTGATGCCGGTGAACTCAACGGGATGGACGCCGTCCCAGTTGCAGAACGAAAGCCCGATAGCGAAGATCATGGGCACCAGCGTAAAGATGCAGAAGCCGATGAAGTTCGGTGCAATGAAGCTGTAGGCAACCAGACTGTCGCGGAGAGATTTGCTCATGCCGCGCTTCGGTTTGCCTGCACAGCCGCGTGGTTTCAGCCATGGTCATACCTCCTCGGTGTTTTGGCAATAAGTAAGGGGCAGGCGCGCCCGCCCGCCCCATTTTGGGAAGGAAAATGGAAAACTTATGAAAAAGGAAGTCAGGGTAATCGTTTGGGAATCAGCCGAGGATAGCCTGGGAACC
>ENA-OQES01000254-OQES01000254.1-human-gut-metagenome-genome-assembly--contig:-NODE-254-length-23546-cov-3.592809_pt1 | contig 23546 bp, 29 predicted proteins | sample MGYA00242798_ERZ504641 | MGnify/ENA primary metagenome ERZ504641 (study PRJEB26092, sample SAMD00036327) | human gut metagenome | host: Homo sapiens | study: EMG produced TPA metagenomics assembly of...
CCCTGTTTCCGTCCATCTCTTTCTACGGAAAGCATTTCATCCTCTAAGAGTTTTGCCGTCTTTTCAGCATCCATTCCCATCAAAAAGGATCTTTTCTGTTTCCCTAGGTTTTTTCCCTTTCAAAAAGCTCCTTTAAAGCACTGTCCAACTGCTGTTTCATTTAAAGCAAAAAGAGCATCCGGAAGTTTCTTTCCCTGCAATACCCGGTTTATATCTTCTACTTCCCGCAGGATCAGTTCTTCCGGCAGGGCAATTCCATTATCTTCTAACGCCTGCACACAACCTCTGTACCGCTCCTCTGTAGCTGCATCATTTTCCATCTGTCCTACTGCAATCCCAATCCTTTTGCAGCCTTTTTCGATCAGTCTGCAGATGCCCTCATAAGCGCCACGGAATTCGTCTGCAAAAAACGCCATCCATTCCTGCATTTTTTTGACGTCTTTTTCAGTCAGTACAACCGCTGTTCCGTTGGCTTCTAATTCCTGTAAAATGCTTCTCAACTCTTTATTTTCACTGCGCACAGGCACTAAAACAAGGCCTTTCATATGCTGATTTTTTACTTCTTCCAGCCACTTTTTTTCTGTTTTCAGGTCATTTTCGCTGTCCATAAAAACAAGACTGTAGCCATGTTTTGCTGTTTCTTTTGCCGCACCTTCTAATATCTTTCCATACTGCTTCTCTCCCACTCCCGGGATAATCATACCGATCGTAAAACTGTCTTTACTGCTCAGACTCCTGGCAATCATATTTGGCGTATAGTTGTATTCTTTAATGATCCCCATTACTTTCTTGCGGGTATCTTCCTTTACATATCCAGAGTCGTTTAGAACTCTGGATATAGTAGCGCAGGAAACTCCCGCAAGCTTTGCCATTTCTTTGATATTCATAACTTGCATTCTGCCTTTTTCTTAATGTATCGTTTTATTTTATTATTGCTTTTATTATCACTGCATTTGATTGTCTCAGATGTTTCTGACCGCAATGGCAATGAAAATAGTCTGATTTTTAATGCGTATTTGATATAATAATCTGATAAATATGTGTTTTTCATCTGCATGTAACCGATTTCATGCTCATTTTGTTCCCAGTGGCTCTTTTCCTGGAAGTCCCGCTTTTCTTGGATATTTTGCTGAAATCGGTTTCATTTTCTTAATTTTGATCAGACTTCTGGATCCTTCGCCTCCCGGAAGCTCAAATCCAGTCACATTTTCGATCTCTCCGCCTAATATTGCCACTGCCTTCTTTGCCTGAGCCAGTTCTTCTTCAATATCTCCTGATTTATAAGGAACAAAATATCCCCCACCTTTACAAATGGCATACAATATTCTGATAAAGAGGACAGATTAGCCACTGCACGGGATACGCACAGATCAAATTTCTCTCTGAGATCCTTATTTCTGCCTCCATCCTCTGCTCTTGCATGGACGCAGGTGACATTTTCAAGATCAAGGCGCTCACAGACTTCCTCTAAAAAGCGGACTCTCTTATTTAAAGAGTCTAATAAAGTGACCTTCAAATGAGGAAAAGTAATCTTTAATGGGATGCCAGGAAATCCTGCTCCTGTTCCCACATCAATCAATGAAACCGTTTTCTCAATGTCAGAAAACCCTTTTACAAGACACAGACTGTCGCAAAAATGCTTTGTGATTACTGCATCTTCTTCTGTAATGGCCGTCAGGTTCATTACTTTATTCTTTTCTACCAGAAATTGGAAGTAATCGTAAAACTGCTCCAGCTGCTTTTCGCTTAGCTGGATGCCCAAAAGTTTTACTCCCTCTTCCATTTTCCGGACAAACTGTTCTGTCATAAACTTTTTAACCTCTCATACCAGCATGTACCCGCGAGAACTCTCGCGGGTGCATACTTTTTTCCTTAAGCTTCGCTCTTGCTTCTCTCCAGATATACCATTAATACAGAAATATCCGCCGGTGATACACCGGAAATTCTGGATGCCTGTCCAATGGTAGACGGCTGGATCTTATTTAACTTCTGTACAGCCTCTTTTCGCAGGCTGTTTACCTGGGCATAATCAAAGTTTTCCGGCAGCTTTCTGCCCTCTAACTTCTTAAACTGGGCTACCTGCTGCATCTGGCGCTTGATATAACCTTCGTATTTGATCTCAATATTTACCTGCTCCTGCACATCAAAAGCAAGTTCCGGACGTTTTTCATCTACCTCTGCCAGCTTCTCATAGTCCAGTTCCGGACGCTTGATCAGCTCTGCCAGGGTAGTTCCTGACTTAAGAGGTGTACTCTCATACTTAGCCAGAAGTTCCTGAACCTTTGGAGTACCGCCGATAGTTGCCTTTTCAAGACGCTCGATTTCTGCATCGATCTGTGCTTTCTTCTCAAGAAGATGCTCATATTCTTCATCACTTACAAGGCCAATATTATGTCCGATCTCGCGCAGACGCAGATCTGCATTATCCTGTCTTAAAAGCAGTCTGTACTCTGCTCTGGAGGTCATCATACGGTATGGTTCATGGTTCTCTTTGGTCACCAGATCATCGATGAGAACGCCGATATAAGCCTGGGAACGGTCCAGAACCACCTGCTCTCTGCCAAGGACTTCCATAGAAGCATTTACACCTGCCATAAAGCCCTGTACAGCTGCTTCCTCATAACCGGAGCTTCCGTTAAACTGACCGCCTGCAAACAGGCCGCGGATCTTCTTAAACTCCAGTGTAGACTTAAGCTGCAAAGAATTGATGCAGTCATACTCAATGGCATAAGCATTTCGCACGATACGCACATGTTCCAGTCCCGGTACAGTACGGTACATTGCATACTGTACATCCTCAGGAAGAGAACTGCTCATTCCGCCTAAATACATTTCATTGGTATAAAGTCCTTCCGGCTCCACAAAGACCTGATGACGCTCTTTATCTGGGAATTTACCACTTTGTCCTCAATAGACGGACAATATCTTGGTCCTGTTCCCTCGATCGCTCCTGAGAACAGAGGAGAACGGCTTAAATTATCACGGATGATCTTATGTGTCTCCTGATTGGTATAAGTCAGCCAGCAGGAAGCCTGCTCTTTCTGAACGCTTTCCGGGTCTGTAGAGAAAGAAAACGGAACCACTCTCTTATCTCCAAACTGCTCCTCCATCTTTGAAAAGTCGATGCTTCTCTTGTCAGCTCTTGCCGGTGTTCCTGTTTTAAAACGGAACATTTCAATTCCGTTTGCGATCAGGGAGTCCGTCAAATGGGTAGCTGCCTGCAGTCCGTTTGGTCCCGTAGGGTTGCTTACGTCCCCGTAGATACATCTTGCACGCAGATAGGTTCCTGTACACAGTACAACTGCTTTCGCGTGATATATGGCCCCTGAGAAGGTCTTAACACCCTTAATCTGGCCGTCCTCGACTATCAGCTCAGAAACCTCTGCCTGACGGATGGTCAGATGCTCTGTATTCTCCATGGTCTTTCGCATCTGACGACTGTATTCCTGCTTATCCGCCTGGGCCCTTAAAGAGTGGACAGCCGGTCCCTTTGACTCATTTAACATCTTAGACTGGATAAAGGTCTTATCAATGTTCTTTCCCATTTCTCCGCCTAATGCATCCAGCTCTCTTACCAGATGTCCCTTGGAGCTTCCACCTACATTAGGATTACAGGGCATCAGGGCAATACTGTCCACACTGACTGTAAATACAATGGTCTCAAGGCCCAGTCTGGCGCAGGCAAGCGCTGCCTCACAGCCGGCATGACCGGCACCTACTACCACAATATCATATGTTTCTTCCAAATATGGCATTTTCTTAATTCCTTCCTGTTTCTATATTCCCCGTGACTACTTTCCCATACAAAACTTGGAAAAGATCTCATTTACCAGATCATCTTCCACTGCTTCTCCTAATATCTTTCCAAGCTGCTCATAAGCATTCATCAGATCAATGGAGTAAAAATCTTCCGGCATGCCGTCTGATACGCTCTGTTTTACCATTTTAAGGCTGTCTAATGTCTGTTCCAGTGCCTCTTTATGGCGAACATTGGTAATGTACACCTGCTCGTTAAAGGATACTTTTTCCGTGGTAGAACAGCCTTTTGATCTCTTCTTCCAGAGCTTCAATTCCCTGCTCCTCTTTTGCAGAAATCGGGATCACTGCATGGCCGCAGGCATTTTCTAACTCATCCTTATCTACGGCCAGCTTAAGGTCCGTCTTATTTAACAGGACAATGGCTCTGCGCCCCCTGATAAACTCCATGATCTCCTTATCATTTTCATCTAACGCCCTGGAGCCATCCACTACATAGATGATCAGATCTGCATCCTCTGCCGCCTTTATGGCACGCTCTACACCGATCTTTTCCACTATATCTTCTGTATCACGGATGCCAGCTGTATCCACCACATTTAAGCTGATGCCCTGAAGGTAAATATGCTCTTCCAGGGTGTCTCTGGTGGTTCCTGCGATCTCCGTGACAATGGCTCTTTCTTCCCCTAAAAGCACATTCATAAGGGAAGATTTTCCTGCATTTGGCTTTCCTAAGATAACAGTCTTAATGCCTTCTGACATGACCCGGCCGTCATCACAGGAGGCTAAAAGCCGCTCCACCTGTTTTACCATAGGCTCCAAAGCTGCCAAAAGGCGCTCTGGATACCCGTCTAATGAAATATGTTCCGGGTCATCTAAAGCAGACTCAATAAAGGCGATCTCATATAAGATTTTTTCGCGAAGTTCCCGTATCTTTCGTGAAACAGAGCCTGCCAGCTGGCTTACGGAACTCTTTAAGGCATATTCATTGGTAGACTGGATCACGTCCGCCACTGCCTCTGCCTGGGCTAAGTCAATACGTCCATTTAAGAAAGCACGTTTTGTAAATTCTCCAGGCTCTGCCGTCCTTGCCCCATTTCGGATCACTGTCTCTAAGATCTTCTTTACAATAAAGACACCGCCGTGGCAGTCGATCTCCACTGTATCTTCCGCTGTATAACTGTTAGGCCCTTTCATGATCATCACCAGAACTTCATCTAAACGTTCTTCCCCGTCATAAATATAACCGTAGTGGATCGTATGTGACTTCACCTGGCTCAGATTCTTTGGCTCTCCCTTTTTATTTCTGTAAATGCGGCTTATTACCTGTAAGGCATCATCACCGCTTATCCTTACGATACCGATACCGGAATTGCTCATTCCCGTCGCTATCGCTGCAATGGTATCTGTTTTCATTCATTTTCCCTCATTTCATTCCCCTATTATACAAAAAAGGCTGTCGCTTATGCAACAGCCTTTCTCATTAATCTCTCAATTAATTTTGTATTACTCCTGTGCGCTTTCACTAACTGTTTCAGTCACAGGCTCTGCCTTTGGTGCAGACTGGTAAGAACCGCCTCTGCGGTTATTTCCCTTATAACCATAAGAACGGCCTCTGCCGGCTCTGTCATATCTTCCCTTTCTTTCACCGGAAACAGCTTCCTTTTTTAAAGCAATGACTACATGGCGGAAAGGTTCCTCTCCTTCGCTGCGTGTGGTCACATACTTGTCATTCTGGACTGCTGCATGGATGATCCGTCTTTCATAAGGATTCATAGGCTCTAAGGATACAGGACGTCTGGTACGTTTTACCTTGTATGCAATGTTCTTTGCAAGGGTTTCCAGAGTCTCTTTTCTTCTTTCACGGTAATTTTCCGTATCCAGTTTTACTCTTAAATAGCCTTCTGTTCCCTTATTTACGATCAGGCTTACCAGATACTGTAAGGAGTCCAAGGTCTGTCCTCTCTTACCGATCAGGATTCCCATGTCATCTCCCTCTAAGTTCAGGGAAAGCTCCTGCTCTTCTTCATTGTAAGCAGCTGTAATAGATACCTCAAGGTTCATGGCATCAAAAATCTGGGACAGGAACTCAATTGCCTTGTCAGCAACGGTTTCTTTCTTTTTTGCACGTATGATCGCCGGTTTTGCACCGATTCCTAAAAATCCGGCACTTCCTTTGTCAACCACTTCATACTCCAGCTTGTCGCTGGTAGTCTCAAGCTCGATCAACGCCTTCGTAACCGCTTCGTCTACTGTTTTCGCAGTAACCGTAATCATATCCATACGAAACAAACCTCCTATTTTTTGATTGCCCTTCTCCTGGCGTTCATTATACTTCGCTACCATACCGGCCTTGGAAGCCAGACTTCCTGGTTTTGCGTCCTGATTATAATACTTATTGGACTCTTCCACCTGGCCTTGCTCTTTGCGATCTTAGCCATACGTGCGCTTTCTTCACGGGATTCCTTTCTTCATACTTTTCAGCATGTCATCCACGTTTCCAACCTTTGTTGGCGGAAGTCCTTTTTTACGCACGCTTCTTGTTAGTCTTTTCTACATTTTCTGTACCAGCTCGTCCATATCTACTTTATTTAAGTAAGAATTAATGACCATCTGCTGGATAACGGTAAACACACTCTGTGCTACCCAGTAGATACCAATACCGGAAGCAAAGGTAAAGCAGAAGAATACAGACATTAACGGCATGGTCACGTTCATGGACTTCATCATATCAGAAGTTGGATTTTCTTCCACCTGCTTTGGCTGGTTTGCAGTCATCAGTTTAGTGCTGTACCACTGGCTGGCACCTGCTAAAACAGGAATTGCAATAGCCGCGATCACCATTGTGATGGTTCCTGTACCGCCGCTGAAGAAATTCGTAATCACCTGCCATGGTGTATATGCAATGTTCAGTCCAAAGAAGTTCTGCATCTTCTCAATGGCCTGTACTGCGTTCACACCACCTTCTACGGCAGCTTCACCTGCAGCAGGGAACGCACCGATAAAGGTCTGCCACTGCTGTGCAGTGAATTTATATAATAGATCGATAACTGTATTTACGTTAGTAAAATCAAATTTGTCGCCAGTCATTCTGCATGCCTGTGCAAGCTGTGTAAACACATCCTGTGTCTGATAACCAGCCGGCAGCTGACTGATAACGGTTTCATAATATCCTCTTACAGACTGTACATAAGCCGGGATATTATAGATAACACGGTACAAAGCGAAAATGATCGGCATCTGGATAGCCAGTGGCAGACATCCGCCTGTCATAGATGTACCATACTTTTCGTAAACCGCTTTCATCTCTGCCTGCATCATCATGGCAGATTTCTGGTCATTTTCTTTGCCCTTGTACTTTTTCTGGATCGCATTGATCTCAGGCTGCATAACAGCCATCAGCTTGGATGATTTCTGCTGTTTGATGGTCAGCGGCATCATCAAGAGCTTTGTAACCAGTGTAAACAGAATAATGCACAGACCGATATTCTCAATGCCGAATGTGCTGGTAAAACGGAATAATAAATCCATGATCCAGCCTAAGATCCCGGCGATTGGCCCCAGAATACCGCCTGTTTTTGTCAAAACAACTGCGCCAGCTAAACTGTTCAAAACGCTACCTCCTTATGGAGCACCTGCTGTGCTCGTTTTTCTACGGAACTGGATCATAACCGCCTTCTGCAAAGGGATGACAGCGAAGGATCCGCTTGCAGGCCAACCATGTACCCTTAAACACACCATACTTTTCCAGTGCTTCAATGGCGTATTGAGAGCACGTAGGTGTGTAAATACAGTGAGTATTTATTTTAAGAGGGGAAAGATACTTCTGGTACCCCCTTATCATCAGGATCATTGTCTTTTTTACAATCTTCATGATCTACTTCACTTCGATTCTTTTAAATATGATGCAGTCCGCACAGGTGCATGTACGCACCTTCCAAATGTTTGTAATCTGATGTTGCTGCGGCAGTCCTTGCCACAACGATGATGTTTAACCCAGTCTCAATTTTTTCATTATTCAGCCGGAATATCTCCCGCATCAGTCTGGCAATATGGTGACGTACCACGCTGTTGCCTACCTTTTTGCTCACGGATATACCAAGCTGGTTTGACTCTTCCCCGTTTCTCATTACATACATAACAAGCAGACGGTTTGCATAGGACTTTCCATTTCTGTATATATTCTGAAAGTCACTGTTCTTCTTAATGGAAGGAAATCGTTTCATATAGAATAGAAACTCCTTTTTCATTTAGCTAAACAAAAAGGCCACATCCTGAAAATGTGGCCTTACTGTTCTCAATGTTCTTAAGCGGTTAATTTAGCTCTACCTTTTGCTCTTCTTGCAGCAATAACTTTTCTACCGCCAGCTGTCTTCATTCTAGCTCTGAAGCCATGAACTTTTGCTCTCTGTCTTTTCTTCGGCTGAAATGTCATCTTCATATTCCGGGCACCTCCTATCAAATATTATCTGCTAATGTGGTAACACACATTTCGACTAGTATAATTAAACATCTTCTCGATTATATAGAAAAATCGGCCTTAGTCAAGGGATTTTTTGAGGAAAACTGGGAAAAAATTGTGGACAGATGCCCCTGTGTGTACCGTGTATATCTCTGCTCACATTATCCACAATTTGTTGATAAGTTGTGGATAAGTTCTGGAAAACCTTATTCTCATCCACAGTGTTCCGTCCGGATCCCCTTTTTTTGCCTGGTTTTTACCATTGTGTACAACTTTCTCTTTTCCTTATCCAACTCTTTTGTGGAAAACCTGCCCGTTTTTTGCCATTTTTGCCTTCATCCACAGCTTTCCAACAAAGTTATCCACAATATTTTTGCACTTTTGATTGAAAAAAAAAGCGGCTTTAGTATACAATGTACTTAGATTGGGCAAATTCTGCACTACAGTTTCAGGAGACAGAAAATGATAGATAAAATTAAAGAAAACTGGGAAAAAATCCTACTGATTTTAAAAGAAGAACATGAAGTATCCGATGTTTCCTACCGGACATGGCTTCAGCCATTGACCCCTTATTCTTTTAAAGGAAATACCGTTACCATCATCGTTCCGGAACAGACCATTTTTGGCCTATGTTAAAAAAGAAATACGGTCTTTTATTAAAAGTTACCATTTCAGAATTCCTAGATCAGGACTGTGATGTGGATTTTAAGGTAAAGGACCAGATCGAGGAAGAAAAACAGGCGCAGGCGCCTTCCCTCATCCAGAAAAATAAAGCAGTTGTAAGCCCTGATGTGATCCAAAGTGCTAACTTAAACCCAAAATATACCTTCGATACCTTCGTTGTAGGTTCCAACAACAACTTAGCTCATGCAGCAGCCCTTGCAGTTGCGGAATCTCCCGGAGAGATCTACAATCCCCTTTTTATCTACGGAGGCGTTGGTCTTGGAAAAACCCATCTGATGCACGCAATTGCTCATTTTATTTTAAAAAAGCAACCCAAGCGCCAAGATCCTTTATGTCAGCTCTGAAACCTTTACCAACGAGCTGATCGATGCGATCCGTAACAAAAACAACATTACCACCACGGAATTCCGTGAAAAATACCGCAATAATGACGTCCTTCTTATTGATGATATCCAATTCATTATAGGAAAGGAAAGTACCCAGGAGGAATTTTTCCATACCTTTAATACATTATATGAATCAAAGAAGCAGATTATCATATCTTCCGATAAACCTCCGAAAGAAATTGAAACTCTGGAAGAACGTCTGCGTTCCCGCTTTGAATGGGGTCTTACTGTAGACATCCAGTCTCCGGATTATGAGACCCGCATGGCCATCCTGCGTAAAAAAGAAGAAATGGAAGGCTACAATATTGATAATGAAGTGATCAAATATATCGCAACCAACATCAAATCCAATATCCGTGAGCTGGAAGGCGCCCTTACAAAGATCGTTGCCCTCTCCCGCTTAAACAAATGCGATATTACCTTAGGTCTGGCAGAAGAAGCATTAAAAGACATCATCTCCCCAAATGCCCAGCGGGAAGTTACGCCGAACCTGATCATTCAGGTCGTTTCCGATCATTTTGGCATTACGCCTCTTGATATTTCTTCCCAGAAACGTACCAAAGAGATCGTTTATCCGCGCCAGATCGTTATGTATCTCTGCCGCAATATGACAGAAACTCCTCTACAGTCCATCGGCCGTATTTTAGGAGGACGTGACCATACTACCATTATCCACGGTTCTGAAAAGATCGCTGCGGATATGAATAAGGACGAAAATCTTAAAAATACCATTGAGATCCTGAAAAAGAAGATCAATCCACAATAACCTGTGAAAAGGCTGTGGACAAACTGTTGATAGATCGGGGCCCGGTTTTTTGGCGAAAAAATTTTTTTCATTTTACTCTGTGGATAACTTTTAGGATGTTCCATAAAAATGTGGATGATTTCCACAAAGCTTTCCACAGAGCTTTTCCACTGTTTTTCCTGGGGTTTTTGCCACTTTTACACATACCCACAGCCCCTACTACGGTTTCTACGAAAAATAATTCTTTATATACCCTATCCGAGGGCAACCAGATGCGAACAACTCAGAAAGGAAGTTATCAACAATTATGAAGCTCAGATTTCAGAAAGATGATATTGTCAACGGCATCAGTATTGTTATGAAGGCCGTTCCCTCTAAAACAACCATGTCAATTTTAGAATGTATCCTTATTGATGCTTCTTCCGGTGAGATCAAGCTGACCGGCAATGATATGGAACTTGGAATCGAAACAACTGTAAATGGTGAGATCTTAGAACACGGAAAGATTGCTCTGGATGCAAAGCTTTTTTCCGAAATTACCAGACGTGTATCCAGCCAGAATGCAGTGGTTACCATTGAATCTGACGATAAATTCAACACAACCATCAGCTGCGAAAATTCTGTATTCAATATCCAGGGTCGTGATGGAGATGAATTTTCCTACATTCCTTATATTGAAAAAAACTAAATATATCAGTCTGTCCCAGTTCACTTTAAAAGAAGTGATCCAGCAGACGATCTTCTCTATTTCACCAAACGACAGCAATAAAATGATGGCCGGTGAATTATTTGAAGTCAATGAAAACCAGTTAAAAGTGGTATCTTTGGACGGCCACCGCATCTCCATCCGCAATGTTACCTTAAAAGATCACTATGAAAATACAAAAGTGATCGTTCCTGGAAAAACATTAAGCGAGATCAGCAAGATCTTAGGCGGTGACAATGAAAAAGAAGTGCTGATCTACTTCAGCGCAAACCATATTTTATTTGAATTTGACCAGACCATTGTTGTTTCCCGACTGATCGAAGGGGAATATTTCCGCATCAACCAGATGCTTTCCAGCGATTATGAAACAAAAGTAACGATCAATAAAAAAGAATTTTTAGACTGTATTGAGCGTGCTACCATTTTGATCCGTGAAAATGATAAAAAGCCTCTGATCTTAAATGTAGGCGATAATACCATGGAATTAAAGTTAAATTCCAGCTTTGGTTCCATGAACGCAGAACTGATGATCCATAAAACCGGAAAGGACATTATGATCGGTTTCAACCCTAAGTTTCTCATCGATGCCCTCCGTGTGATCGATGATGAAGAGATCAATATTTACATGATGAATCCAAAGTCCCCATGCTTTATCAAGGACGAGGATGCAACCTACATCTATCTGATCCTTCCGGTCAACTTTAATGCAGCTGCGGTATAATGTATAATTATGCATTTTAATCTATAGAGTGTCCGCAAAACACGGACAGAAAGGAATTGCAAAAAGAATGGAAACCATAAAGTTAAGGGATGAATACATCAAACTGGGCCAGGCATTAAAAGCTGCCGGCTTCGTTGAGTCCGGTGTAGATGCAAAATATGCCATTGAAGACGGTCTTGTATATGTAAATGGTGAGCAGGCTTTCCAGAGAGGAAAGAAGTTAGTAGATGGCGATGTTGTCACCTATGAAGGCCAGACCATCAAAATTATTAAATAAATCCTTGAAAGAGAATTTCTATGACCATCGAATCCATAGAACTTAAGAATTACCGCAATTATGAAGAACTGCATATGGAATTGAGTCAGGGAACCAATATTCTCTATGGCGACAATGCACAGGGAAAGACCAATATCCTGGAGGCAGTTTATGTGTGCTGCACTACCAAGTCCCACAGAGGGGCGAAAGACAGGGATATGATCCGGTTTGGAGAAGATGAGTCCCACATTAAGCTTCAGATCAAAAAAGGTGCGGTTCCCTGCCGCATTGATATGCATTTAAAGAAAAATAAGACCAAGGGGATCGCAGTAGACGGCATTCCGATCAGAAAGGCCAGTCAGCTGTTTGGTCTTGTAAATGTGGTGTTTTTCTCACCGGAAGACTTAAATATTATTAAAAATGGTCCTTCGGAGCGAAGACGCTTTATTGACATGGAATTATGCCAGTTAGATAAAGTGTATGTCCATTCCTTGGTCCAGTACAACAAAGTCCTTCTTCAGAGAAACAAACTTTTAAAAGAGCTTGGTTTTCATCCGGAATATGAGGCAACACTGGATGTATGGGATGAACAGCTGGTACGCTTCGGAAAAGAAGTGATAAAGGCCAGAAGAGCTTTTATCGATCAGCTGGGAGACATCATTAAGGAGCTCCACACCAAACTTTCCGGGGGAAAAGAAAACATTGAAGTGATCTATGACCCGGATACAGAGGAAGAGGAACTGGAAGCAGCTGTGAGAAAAAGCAGGCAGCAGGATATGAAGCAGAAGACCACACTGGCAGGTCCCCACAGGGACGATATCAGTTTTGTAGTCAATGGCATTGATATCCGCAGGTTTGGTTCCCAGGGGCAGCAGAGGACAGCCGCTTTGTCTTTAAAGCTTTCAGAACTGGAGCTGGTGAAAAAGGTCAGCCGGGATGATCCGGTGCTTCTTTTGGATGATGTGCTATCAGAACTTGACAGCAGCCGCCAGAACCAGCTTTTAGATGCAATACAGGATATCCAGACCATGATCACCTGTACAGGTCTGGAAGATTTTGTGAACCATAGATTTCACATTGATAAGATATTCAAGGTGGAAGAGGGAAAAGTTACAAGCCAAAATTAAATCATACAGATATACAGGCTGCAGAAAAACGGTTAAAGACCGTAGGTCTGCTGTCTGAAAAAGAAAGGAAGATATAGAACATGGGAGAGCAGTACGGAGCAGATCAGATTCAGATTCTGGAAGGACTTGAGGCGGTAAGAAAGCGCCCAGGTATGTATATTGGCAGCACATCTGCCCGCGGACTCCATCATCTGGTTTATGAGATCGTAGATAATGCAGTGGATGAGGCACTGGCAGGATACTGCGATTCCATTGATGTGACCATTAATCCGGACAACTCTATTACTGTTATTGATGATGGTCGTGGAATTCCGGTGGATATTCAGGAAAAAAGCGGGACTTCCTGCAGTTGAAGTTGTATTTACCATCCTTCATGCCGGTGGTAAATTTGGAAATGGCGGATACAAGGTATCCGGCGGTCTTCACGGCGTAGGTGCATCTGTTGTAAATGCCCTGTCTGAGTGGCTGGAAGTTTTAGTATACCGTGATGGAAATATTTATAAGCAGCGTTATGAAAGAGGAAAAGTATGTTACCCCTTAAAAGTAGTAGGAAACTGCAGTCCGGATAAACATGGTACGACTGTTACTTTCCTTCCGGATAAGGAGATCTTTGAGGAGACCGTATACGATTATGATACTTTACGGATCCGTTTAAGAGAGACTGCTTTCCTTACCAAGAACTTAAAGATCATTTTAAGAGATGACAGGGAAGACAAAAAAGAAGAAACCTTCCACTACGAAGGCGGTATTAGAGAGTTTGTAACTTATTTAAACAAGGGAAAAGCTCCATTATACGAAAATGTTCTTTACTGCGAAGGTACAAAAGAGGGAGTTTATGTAGAAGTTTCCATGCAGCACAATGACTCCTATACAGAGAACATTTATACATTTGTAAATAATATCAATACTCCGGAAGGTGGTACCCACCTTACCGGCTTTAAGAATGCCCTTACAAAGACCTTTAATGACTATGCAAGAAAGAACAAGTTGTTAAAGGATAACGAAGAAAGCCTTTCCGGTGAAGATATCCGTGAAGGTCTTACAGCCATTATCAGCGTTAAGATCAGCGAGCCTCAGTTTGAAGGCCAGACCAAGCAGAAACTGGGCAACAGCGAGGCCAGAGCGGCTGTAGACAGTATTGTAAGCGAGCAGCTGACCTATTTCCTGGAGCAGAACCCGGCAGTTGCCAAAGTTATGTGTGAAAAATCCATTCTGGCACAGAGGGCAAGAGCTGCTGCAAGAAAGGCAAGAGACCTGACACGCCGTAAATCCGCTTTAGACGGTATGGCACTTCCTGGAAAACTGGCAGACTGTTCTGACAAGAACCCGGAAAACTGTGAGATCTACATCGTAGAGGGAGATTCTGCGGGCGGTTCTGCAAAGACTGCACGTTCCAGAGCAACCCAGGCCATCCTTCCTCTTCGCGGTAAGATCTTAAACGTAGAAAAGGCAAGAATGGATAAAGTTTATGCTAATGCGGAGATCAAGGCTATGATCACTGCTTTTGGTACCGGTATCCATGATGACTTCGATATCAGCAAGCTGCGCTACCACAAGATCATCATCATGACCGATGCGGATGTGGACGGCGCTCACATCAGTACTCTGCTCCTTACATTTATCTACCGCTTTATGCCGGAGCTGATTAAACAGGGCTATGTATACCTGGCTCAGCCGCCGTTATACAAGATCGAGAAAAATCAAAAAAGTATGGTATGCTTACAGTGATGAGGAATTAAATTCCATTCTCATGGACATTGGCCGTGACAACAGCAACAAGATCCAGCGTTACAAAGGTCTGGGAGAAATGGATGCAGAGCAGCTTTGGGAGACTACCATGGATCCGGAACGTCGTATTTTACTGCGCGTGACCATGGATGAAGAGACCACATCAGAAGTAGACCTTACTTTTACTACGCTTATGGGTGATCAGGTAGAGCCAAGACGGATTTCATTGCCCAGAATGCAAAGAAAGTTAAGAATCTGGATATTTAACCAGATCAAGAAAGAGCAAGCCTCTTCTTCAAATCCGCATCCTACGCAATCAGTACAGTTATTTATGAAATGATGTACTAGTACATGACAGAAGATGAAAAAAGTCTCAGCACACAGGAGGCATGATCATGAATCTGAAGGAACAGGAATACGTCTGTGCACTGGCAGAAAACGGAACGATTACAGCAGCGGCAAAGGAGCTTTTCATTTCCCAGCCTGCATTAAGCATATACATTAACAATCTGGAAAAATCCCTGGGAGTCCGTTTATTTGAACGGGTGGGAAAGCAGTTTATCCTTACCTATGCGGGGGAGCAGTATGTGGAAAAGGCGAAGCTTATTTTGCAGCTGAGCCATGAACTGGATGAAAAATTAAAGGATATTACAGGAAATTACAGCGGACGCATCCGCATCGGGGTCCAGCTGCGCCGGGCGACCGGATTTTTGCCCCCTGTTATTGCCTCTTACGAAAAGGAATTTCCAGGAGTGGAAGTGATCCTTTGTGAAGGAACCATGAAAGAATTAAAAGAAAGTATCCAGAATTTTAAAGCAGATCTGCTTTTATGCAATAGCGTAGACCTGCCTCCCTATATGAATAGTTTTGTGGTATTTAAGGAACATCTTCTTATTGCTGTCCCAAAAGACCATCCCATTAATGAAAGGCAGTCTGGGAAGAAGGAAAAGTCCTTCCAAGTCTGGACCTTTTCTGGCTGAACGGGGAAAAGCTTATACTGGCAAAACAGAATCAGAGCATCCGCAGGGATTCAGAACGTATATTAAATAAAAATGGAGTAAGGCCGGGAAAAATACGGGAGATATGCAGCATAGAAACTGCCATGCAGATGGTAGGAGAAGGACTGGGGATCGGATTTAACCGGGAAAGCTATGTGATGTATATGAAAAAGCAGGAAAATGTGCGGTATTATTGTATGCGTAATATTGACAGTGCCACTGATTTTGTGCTGGCATACAGGAAAGAAATGCCAGTGACCGGCTATATGCAGTGTATGATCGATATGCTTATGGCGCATGGAAGAGAATGTGAGAAAATTTTTTCCACAGGTGATCCGGCAGCATGGATGTCAAAATGCCTTTTAATCCCAATATCGTCATTATTTATTAAATTTATATAAAGAATAAATAAAATTAAATATACTTCCATGCTTTAGCGTGATAAAATAATAAAAAATGTACGGAAGGAGTATTAAAAATGGCAGAAAAAAACAAAAAGACATTTAAAATGCCTCACACATTTGTGATCATGATGGTCATCATCCTGTTCGCAACCTTACTAACCTGGATCATTCCGGCAGGACAGTATGTGCGTGTGGAAAACGCAGACGGAGTAAAGGTAGTAGACCCGAACCAGTTCTCCTTTATTGACCGCTGTCCAGTTAACCCACTTCTGATCCCTCTTTACATTGTAAATTCCATGTGTAAGAGAGTGGATCTGATGTTAGTCATCATCTTCTCAGGCGGTGCGTTTGACCTGATCAGCAAATCCGGCGCTCTTCATTCTGCAGTAGCCCGTGTTGCAAAGGTATTTCAGAACCGTCTGTATATCTTTATCCCGATCATGACTACCATCTTTGCGTTGATCTGTACCACCCAGGGTGTAAACCAGTTCATCGCATTTGCTCCTGTAGTTGTAATGATCACTCTGGCAATGGGACTTGACTCCATCGTTGGTGCGGCGATCATCCTGTTAGGTGGCGCAGTTGGTTTTGCAACCGGTACTGTAAATCCAAGTACCACTGTTGTTGCCCAGAAGATCGCAGAACTGCCGCTGTTTTCAGGAATCCAGTACCGTGCAGTCTGCTTTGTGGTATTCCTTATTATTACCAATATTTATCTGGTAAGATATGCTTTAAAGATCCGCAAGAATCCAGAGTTAAGCCCAATGTATGACCTGGACAGCCAGAATGAGCAGAAAGACCTGGATATTGACTCTTTCGGAACCATGGATGTAAGCAAAAAACCCTGATCATCATCGCTCTGGTTGCAGCTTTAGCTGGTATGGTAGTTGGTTCTGTTAAGTTTGGCTGGGATATGCCGGAGCTGGCATCTGTATTCGTAGGACTTGGTATTGTAGTTGGATTTATTGCAGGAGAAACACCTTCTAATATGTCAAAGGTATTTGTTGAAGGCTGTAAGAAGATGCTGACAGCTGCTATGATCATCGGTCTTGCAAGTGCCATCGCAAGTATCATGAGCGCAGGAAAGATCGTAGATACTGTTGTATACGCACTGGCTTCCTGCCTGCGTCACACACCAAGCTTCTTTATGGCTCCTGCAATGTATATTGCAAATACACTGATCAACTTTGTAATTGTATCTGGCAGTGGACAGGCGGCAGCTATCATGCCGATCATGATCCCGGTATCTGACCTGTTAGGTGTTACCCGTCAGACCAGTGTTCTGGCATATAATTTCGGTGATGGTTTCTGTAACTATATTCTGCCTCATTCTACTGCTCTTATGGGTATCATCAGTGCTGTTAACATCCCATATGACCGTTGGCTGAAGTTTATTTGGAAACTGTTCCTGATCTGGGCAGTTACAGCATGTATTATGACAGCAATTGCCCAGGGTATCCATTTAGGACCGATGTAATGTCCGGAGGGGAATTTTATGACAACGAAAAATGAATTATTTGAAAAAATTTGAAGCACAGAAAGAAAACTGTGGGAAATGGCTGATTTATCTTTGATCATCCAGAATACAGAGGCAAAGAATACCAGGCATGTGATCTTTTAACAAAATATCTTACAGATAATGGTTTTTCTGTAGAAAGAAGTGTAGGTGGATATGAAACTTCTTTCCGTGCAGAGTGGAAACATGGGGAAGGCGGTCCTGTGATCGGTATCCTTTGCGAGTATGACGCTTTAGAGGGCTTAGGACATGGATGCGGCCATCATATGCAGGGACCGTCCTGTTTAGGCGCAGCAGTTGCTTTAAAGGAATGTGCAGGAGAAGAGCCATTTACACTGGTAGTTTATGGCACACCGGCAGAGGAAACCCTTGGTTCTAAGTGTGATATGATCAAGAACGGCTGTTTCCACGAGCTGGATGCAGCGTTTATGATGCATGGAAGCCCGACTACCTGTACAGATGTAAAGTGTCTGGCAGACCAGTCCTTTAAGGTTACTTTCCATGGAAAACGTGCCCACGCAGCACTGGCTCCGGAACAGGGACGCAGCGCATTTTGATGCTCGTTTTAGTAGCATTTAACGGTATTGAAATTTTTAAGAGAGCATGTGCCGGATGATGTGCGCATGCATTATACCGTAGCAGAGCTTCCGGGACCGGCTAATGTAGTGCCTGTAAAGTCTGTAGGTAAGGTTTTCCTTGCGCTCTTTCTCAAAGGAAGAGTTAAAGGGTGTTGTAAGCCGCTTTTAAGGACATTGTTAAGGGCGCAGCACTGATCGCAGGTGTTGATTATGAATTAGAGCAGACAAGTGATTTCTACAATAAGATCCCGGTTCTTAAGTTAAATGAGCTTCTTATGGAAAATGCCAAACTGGCAGGTGCTCCAAGACTGGCACCACCAAGAGAAAAGACTGGTTCCACTGATTTTGGAAACGTTATGTATGAGATCCCAGGTTCCTGTATCCGTGTAGCTTTCGTACCGGAAGGTACATCTTCCCACTCTCAGGAATTTGTAGATGCAGGAAAGACACAGGCTGCAAGAGACTGCATTATTTATGGCGCCAAGTCTATTGCCGGAGCTTCTATGGATCTGATCACAAAGCCGGAGCTGATGGATGAAGTAAAGGCTGGATTTGCAGAAACAAGAAAAGTTCAATAAAAGAATAAGTAAGAACATCATATTGATCCCGGTAAGACGGCTGCTAAGTAAAAAGCAGAATGTCTTACCGGGATTTTATGATACCAGGGTTAAAATTTCAGAAAACATATTGACATTTATATGGGTTGTATTATAATGCAAATATAAACATATGAACAATTATTCATACGAAATATTTATGTGAATACAAAGGAAAGGAGCACCGCCTATGGCATTAAACGATGTGGAACACTGCGAAGCATGTCAGATCCACGAAGACGTGGTAAAAGCAGTGACAGACCATATGCCGGATGAAGACCAGTTGTATGATCTGGCAGAGGTTTTTAAGGTATTTGGAGATTCTACCAGGATAAAGATCCTTTATGTGCTGTTTGAGGCAGAACTGTGTGTCTGTGATATTGCCCAGTTGCTTAATATGACCCAGTCTGCTATTTCCCATCAGCTGAGAATCTTAAAGCAGAACCGTCTTGTAAAGAACCGCAGGGACGGAAAATCCGATTTTTTATTCCCTTGCAGATAGTCATGTGAAGACGATCATCAGTCAGGGAATGGAACATATCCAGGAGTAATGAAGGGATATAGTAAATGAAAGAGCTGTTTTATTAAAAAATATTTTATATCAGGAGGAATAAAACTATGAAGAAGAAATTTAAACTGATGGATCTGGACTGCGCTAATTGTGCTGCAAAGATGGAGGACGCTATTAAGAAACTTGACGGTGTAAATGATGCAACTGTCAGCTTTATGATGCAGAAACTGACTTTGGATGCAGATGATGACCGTTTTGATGAGATCCTGAAAGAAGCAGCCGAGATCTGTAAGAAAGTAGAACCGGATTGCAAGATCGTTATGTAATCTGCTATATAAGGAGATGGCCATGACTAAGAAACAGAAAGACATGCTGAAGCGTATTCTGGTGACGGCAGTGCTGTATGTGGCACTGGTGGCAGCAGATCATATGAAAATGATCTCGGCAGTATTTACAGGCTGGAAGATGCTATTTTTGTATCTCATCCCTTATTTTGTGATCGGCTGGGATATCCTTTATAAGGCAGTAAGGAATATTAAAAATGGCCAGGTTTTTGATGAGAATTTTCTCATGGCAGTAGCGACCATTGGTGCCTTTGGAGTAAATGAATATTCTGAGGCAGTGGCTGTTATGCTGTTTTATCAGGTGGGCGAGCTGTTCCAGAGTTATGCAGTAAACCGTTCCCGCCAGTCTATTACAGATCTGATGGATATCTGTCCGGAATATGCCAATATTGAGGAAGACGGGCAGTTAAAGCAGGTAGATCCGGATGATGTGGAAGTTGGCGATATTATCGTGATCAAGCCTGGTGAGAAGATCCCGTTGGACGGCAAGGTTGTTTTTGGTGAGTCTATGGTGGATACTTCTGCACTGACTGGTGAGTCTGTTCCGAGAAGAGTGAAGGAAGGGGACGATCTGGTAAGCGGCTGCGTCAATGGAAATGGGCTTTTGAGAGCGGAAGTTACCAAAGAGTTTGATGACTCCACGGTAGCAAAGATCCTGGAACTGGTGGAAAATGCCAGCAGTAAAAAGGCTCATGTGGAGAATTTTATTACCCGGTTTGCAAGGTATTATACTCCGGCTGTTGTGATCGGCGCAGTTGTTCTGGCTGTGATCCCGCCTTTGTTTTTAGGCCAGTCATGGGCTGAATGGGTACGCAGGGCATGTACTTTCCTGGTTATCTCCTGCCCTTGTGCGCTGGTTATTTCGGTTCCTATGAGTTTCTTCTCTGGTATCGGTGCGGCTTCTAAGAAGGGCGTTCTGGTGAAGGGAAGTAACTACCTGGAGACGATGGCAAAGCTGCATACGGTGGTATTTGATAAGACTGGTACGCTGACTAAGGGCGAGTTTAAGGTAGCTGAGATCCACAGTGTTGACGGAGATGAGAAAAAGCAGAGTATGGTTTTGGAACTGGCTGCGCTGGCTGAAAGTTATTCGGATCATCCAATCTCACGGTCTATCAGGGATGCCTGGGGTAAGAAACTGGATCAGAGCAGAGTGAGTGATGCTGAGGAAATTTCTGGTCATGGCGTGAAGGTTAAGATTGACGGGAAGACAGTGCTTGCCGGTAATGGAAAGCTGATGGATAAGGAAGGAATTTCTTATACAGAGTGTGCTTCTGTTGGTACGGTTGTGTATGTGGCAGAGGAAGGAAAGTTCCTTGGATCTATTGTAATTGCAGATGGTATTAAGGATGGCGTAAAGGACGCGATCCGAAGCCTGAAGCGTGCCGGTGTTTCTAAGACCGTGATGCTGACCGGCGATAAGCGGAATGTGGCTGAGGCTGTGGCAAAGGAGATTGGACTGGATGAGGTTCATGCGGAACTGCTTCCCGGTGACAAGGTGGATCGGGTGGAGGCGCTGTTGAAGGCACTTCCGGAAGGCAGAAAGCTGGCTTTTGTTGGTGATGGTATTAATGATGCGCCGGTGCTTTCCAGAGCGGATGTGGGAATTGCTATGGGAAGTATGGGATCGGATGCGGCAATTGAGGCTGCGGATGTGGTGCTCATGGATGATGATCCGAGAAAGATTGCGGATATTGTAAGGATCTCCAGAAAGACCATGGGAATCGTTATGCAGAATATTGTGTTTGCACTGGGCGTTAAGTTTGTAGTATTGGCTATGGGCGCTTTTGGTGTGGCGAATATGTGGGAAGCGGTTTTTGCGGATGTTGGAGTTTCGGTTATTGCGATCCTGAATGCTATGAGGGCGTTGCGGGCCTAAAGAGTCGTGACAGGCTGGAAACTGGCAGCTGTGAGGTTGTGAATCGTGCAAGAAACGGCCTTACATTTCACTTATCATTGTCCACTGGCTTTCGATTTACACCTGTTCGCCTGCATCGGACTTTGCCCGCTGCATTCGGACAGCTGCACTCAAGATGTGGACAATTGATAAGTGAAATGACGGCCTGTGTGGTCCATGATAAAATTTTAAATTGCGCGAAGTGCGTAATAAAGCTCCTGTAGGGAATAGTTAGTGTTCTTTACAGGAGCTTTTATAGTGTGCCGACCGGTGTCGTGCTTCCACCCCGCTTATGGCGGGGTGAAAACACTGGTTTTAATGGTTTGGCCAGGTGTTCTGTCATCCTGGTCTCTTTGGCTTCCAGTCGCCGTTTTCCGCACTGGTAGGCATACAGCAGGGAAATTTCTAAATTCTGCAACATTTTAAAAGACCTGGCTGTATATAGAGTAGAAAGGTAATAAAACCTAATATTTTGATACCAGGGTCAAAAGGTCATAAATCCGATGCAAGCTTGCTTGCATGAGGATTTTTGAACTTGGGACCCGCCAAAAACATGAGTAAGAAGCCATTTTTTGAAGAAAAATGAGCGGATTACGAATGTTTTTAGAATTGCGAGAGTGCAAAGCACGTAGCAATTCGGTATCAGAGGGGTCAAAATACCTTTTGACCCCAACATTATAATTTAAGAGGTATTTTACATCCATGAAAGATATTTTAGACCTTCACACACATACCATTGCCAGCGGTCACGCTTACAATACTTTATATGAAATGGCACAGGCTGCTGCTGATAAGGGACTGGCTGTTTACGGCTGTTCAGAACATGCTCCGTCTATGCCCGGTACCTGCCATGAATTTTATTTTACTAACTTTAAAGTCCTTCCAAGGGTGATCCGTGGTGTCCCGGTACTTATGGGCGCGGAACTGAACATTCTGGACTTTGAGGGACATGTGGATTTGGATGAATACTATTTAAAAAAGATCGACTATGCAGTTGCCAGCCTGCATACCCCATGCATCGACAACAATGGTTCTGTTGCCGACTACACAAGAGCCTATCTGAATGTACTGGAAAATCCTTATGTAAACATTATCGGACACCCAGATGACTCCCGGCTGCCTGCTGACTGGACCGAAGTGGCTAAAGCAGCTGCCAGAAACCACAAATTACTGGAAGTAAATAATACTTCCTTAAATCCTTTAGGCGCCCGAAAAGGTGCAAAGGACAATTATAAAGAACTTTTAGCTGCATGTATCCGCTACGGCACCTCTATCATCATTGACAGTGATGCCCACTGCGAGGCAGACGTAGGAAATCACAGTCTGGCACATGCACTTTTTAGAAGAAATGCACTTTCCGGAAGAACTGATCGTTAATACTTCTTTAGAAAAGGCGGCTGCTTTTATCCCTAAATTAAAACAACTGCTTTCTGAAAACGAAGCTTTCCGCGCTTCCGCAGAAAGGAACACTGCCCTATGATCAACTTTCTGAACCTGGAATATTTTCTGGTGGCTGCGGAGGAATTAAACTTCACCCGCGCTGCCAAACGGCTTTATATTTCACAGCAGTCACTCAGCAACCACATTTCCAACCTGGCAAAAAGAATTTGACGTTGTTTTGTTCAACCGCACCTCTCCATTGACACTGACCTATGCAGGACAGGCGTTAAAAACAAGGGCAAGGGAACTGCTGGACCTGAGAGATGAAACATATAAGGAAATTTCAGATATCAAGGACTTTTCCACAGGACAGCTTTCCATTGGCGTTTCCCACACCAGAGGCCGCTTTATCCTTCCGGAGATCCTTCCTACTTATCAGAGGGAATTCCCGGGGATCGAACTGCACCTGGCAGAAGGAAATTCCAGTGAGCTGGCAAATGACCTGCTTCACGGAAACATCGACCTGATGATCGACCTGCTTCCCTTTACAGCAGAAAATGTGGCTACTGTACCCATATGCCAGGAAGAGATCCTTTTAGTTGTCCCGGACGAAGTGATCCGAAAAGCCTATCCCGACCGTTTTGAGGAGATCAAGAAAAGTCTTTACCAGTCTGCAGATGTGCGCCTTTTGGAAAACTGCCCTTTTGTTCTGTTAAAAAAGGGAAACCGGGTACGTACCATTGCAGATGAG
>ENA-OQES01000255-OQES01000255.1-human-gut-metagenome-genome-assembly--contig:-NODE-255-length-23483-cov-3.150668_pt1 | contig 23483 bp, 27 predicted proteins | sample MGYA00242798_ERZ504641 | MGnify/ENA primary metagenome ERZ504641 (study PRJEB26092, sample SAMD00036327) | human gut metagenome | host: Homo sapiens | study: EMG produced TPA metagenomics assembly of...
CCGGGCCGCACTCTACATTTTGCAGACCCACGACACCGACCCCGCGCAGCGCGATGGCCCCGCGCACCTGGCACTGCCCAGCATCGACGGCTGCCAAGCGCGCCCTGCAATACTGGGCCGGTGCCGGGCTGCTCGGTCAGTGAGCGTGGGGCCGCCCCCGCCCCGGCAGCCGAGCCCGCACGGGTCGATCTCGGCCAGCGTGGCCAACGACCCCTATGTTGCCGTTCTGTGCCAGGAGGCGCAAAGCATCTTCGGTAAGACGCTGAGCCGCAGCGAGATGCAGCGGCTTGTGGGGCTGTACTTAAACGACGGCTGGCAGCCAGATGTCATTCTGCTCTGCTGCGCCGAGGTCACCCGTCTGGGGCGGCGCACCATCGCCGCCGTGACCCACCTGCTGGCCCGCTGGCGGGAGGACGGCGTTGAGACCGGCGAGGACGCCGAGCGCTGGCTGCAGCGCGCCAAGCAGCGCGAGGCCTGGTGCCAGGATGCCGCCGCACAGTTTGGCATTGAGCCGCGTGCACTGACGAACTGGGAGCGCCGCACGATTTCCCGCTGGCACGAGGAAATGGGCATCGGGCGCGAGATGATCGACGAGGCACTGCTGCGTGCCAACGGTAAAAACACCGTGCGGTACGTGGACGGCATTCTGCGGGCCTGGCGTGCCCAGGGCATCACGACGATCGACGCCGCGCGCCGTCAGGGCCAGCTGGAGGGCAGTAACATCGTGATGACCGAGCGGCCCAACGCCCAGCCGCCCGCCGCCAGCGCCCAGAAGGACCTGTTCAACCGCAACTGGGCGGCCATGTTTGACGAGGAGGGGTAACCTATGCGCACAAAAGACGAGCTGTTCCGCGCCGCGCAGCGCGAGGTGGCAGCCTACCGCCAACAGGCCGTAATGCAGGCCGAGACTGCCCGCCGCGCCGCCTACGCCGCTCACCCGGCGCTGGCCGAGGCGGACAGCGCCCACCTGCGTGCGGGGCTGGGCCTTGCGAAGGCCGCAGCCCTTGGCGGAAACATGGATACAGCCCGCGCCGCGCTGGCCCGCGCAGATGAAGCGCTGGCCGCTGCGGTCAAGGAGGCCGGGTTCCGCGCGGACGATTTCAAGCCCGCCTACCGCTGCCCGCTGTGTGAGGATACCGGTATGCGCGGCGGTGTCCCCTGCCGCTGCGTGGCAGACGCCGCCCGCCGTCTGCGCCGGGACGAGATCAATGCCGCCAGCCCGCTGGGCCTGTGCCAGTTTGCCAGCTTTGAGGTCGAGCGCTACAGCGACGCCGTGGAGCCGGAGCTGGGCATCTCCCCGCGGGAGTACATGGGCAAGCTGCTGAACTACTGCCGCGGCTACGCCGCCAAATTCAGCCAGAACAGCCCGAACCTGCTGTTCATGGGCCACACCGGCCTGGGCAAGACACATCTGGCGCTGGCGATTGCCGACGCCGTGCTGGAGGGCGGCCACGATGTACTGTACACAAGCGCCGCCGCGCTGGCCGCGCAGCTGGGGCGCGAGCACTTCAACTACACGACCAACGACGAGTGGCTGGCCGCCTGTCAGGAGGCCGACCTGCTGATTTTGGACGACCTGGGCACCGAGTACATCACGCCGCTGACCATCAGCGTGCTGTATGAGCTGATCAACACCCGGATGCTGACCCACCGTCCCACGATCTACACGACGAACATCACCGACCAGAGCGTTTTTGTGGCCCGCTACACCGAGAAGGTCGCCAGCCGTATGCTGGGCGGGTGCAAGATGTTCAAGCTTTTTTGGAACGGACCAGAGGTTGAAATAACTTCATGAAAAAACCGACCCGGCGTGTGCCTGCTGATGGGCACACGCCGGGTTTGTTGTATCATATTGCAGGGCTGCCCGCGGCCTTGCGCAGGCTGCCCTGTATGGGTAACGGGTGGGCCAGGTATGCCCGGCCCCTACAGGCGGCAAAATTATTAGTATCGTGCATACAAAAAGCTGCCGCCGCCGAGGAAGCGGCCCATGAACAGGAAAACAAAAATGCAGACCTCATAGACGGCCCAGCGGGCGGGCGTGGGCAGGGCGGCGATTTTGGTGCGCAGCGAGACACCGCGCTCATGGGCGGCGTCCACGGCCAGCAGAATCGCAACGCCCGCGTAGAGCAGAATTTCCTCCTGCAGGCTCGTCAGTCCAAGCTCCCAATAGTTGGAGAACACGGCGTGCCCGCCATTGCAGAGAATACCCTTAAAAAAGCTCTGCTGCGTTGGCAAGGCTGCTGGCGCGGAAAATCACGAACGCACCCGCCAGAATGCAGAATGTGCCCGCCACGCGCAGCGCATGGCGGAGCTTACCCGGGCGGCGGGGCGGCAGGTGGTTTTCCGCCGCCTGGCACAGGCCGTGCAGGCCGCCCCAGACGAGGTAGGTCAGCCCCGCGCCGTGCCACAGGCCGCTGACGAGGAAGGTTATAATCAGGTTTCCGTCCTTGCGCGCCTTGCTGCACCGGCTGCCGCCCAGCGGAATATAGATGTAATCCCGCAGCCACTGCGACAGGCTGATGTGCCACCGCGCCCAGATGTCCTTGACCGAGTCGGCAAAGAACGGCTGGCGGAAGTTTTCCGGCAGGTGCAGACCCAGCACCTCGCCGACGCCCAGCACAATGTCGGTGTAGCCGGAGAAATCGGCGTAGAGCTGCACGGTGAACAGCACGCCGCCCAGCAGCAGCTGGGTGCGGTCAAAGGCGGCGGGGTTGGCAAAGACTGCATCCACAACGACGGCGGCGCGGTCCGCCACGGCCAGCTTTTTAAAGTAGCCCCACGCGCTGCGCTGTACGCCGCGCCAGACCCGGTCCGTATCCCAGACAGTGGGCCGGTCCAACTGCGGCATCAGGGCGTCATAGCGGTTGAAGGGGCCCTGCGTGATGGAGAGAAAGAACGACGCATAGCACAAAAGGCGGGCGTATTTTTTGCTCAGGCAAAATCCTGCCCCGGCGCACGTCACACAGATAGCTGACGAGCTGCAGCGTAAAATAGCCGATGCCCAGAGCATTCGCCAGCGTGCCCTGCCAGCCCAGCGCAGCGGGCAGATACTTGAGCAGGGCCAGCGGCAGCAGTGCCGCCGCAAGCCCCGCAAGGAACACGGGCTTTTTCGCGGTGCGCCGCCCGCACCACCAAACCAGAAAGCTGCTGCCCGCCAGCACCGGCAGTGCTGCCGGGCAGAGCACCGCGTAAAATAGTAAGTTTGCCCCCAGCAGCAGCTGCCAGCGGCGCGGCGGCGGGCAGGCATACCAAAGCCCCGCCAGCAGCGCCGCGAACAGCACAAAGCCGGGTGATGTCACGGCGATCATGGCAGGGCCTCCTTCTTATTCGTCTTGCAGCTTTGCATAATAGGCCATCAGGACGGAGTCGTCCGGGGTGAGGGTCAGCTTTTCCTCCACCGTCTGATAGAAAAAGGATCGTCAACGCTCTCCCCCGCCGCACGGCGTTGGATCGTTTTCGCAGAGAATGGCGGTGAACTTTTCCGCCCCCGCGCCGTTCAGGTGGTGCGCGTCGGAGAAGTCCTCGATCTTCAGATTGATCTCGCTTTGCAGCTTGTACAGCGAGAAATCCCAGTATTCCAGCCCGTCATGCGCGGCGCAGAAGTTCCGCAGCGCATCGACGTAGGACTGATAGTTTTTCGGTGTTGTACAGGTAGCCGCTTGGGCAGCGGGGCCGTGAACAGCACAAGCCGGATGCCGTTTTTCCGCGCAGAAATCGGTGATTTTGTTGAGGTATTCCCAGCCAAAATCCGACAATGGCGCGTCGGCATCTACGTTCAGCAGTGTGGCAAAGCCGTCCTGCGGGATGCCGGTGGTATAGACAAAGCCGCGGCCCCGGTACGCCTCACCGCTGTCCGGGTAGGTCACATAGCCGTAGCTGTCCGGCGTGTAGCCGTCAGTCAGCTTGGCCTTCCAGAGGGCGGGCATTGAGGACGGCGACGCAATGCCATGGCGCGCGGGCAGCAGCAGGTCTGCATAAGCCGCCAGACCACCCATCTCCGACAGGTAGGCGTATCGGTTGGGTGAGCGCCAGTCCATGTGGTCGGCCAGCAGATAGCAGGCCAGCGGGATGTTGGCGGACGCGCTCTCATTGTAGCCGGTGTAGAACATTTCGAGATAGACCGTTTTCAGCGGGTTCTGCGCAGCAGCTTCTTTCAGCATATAATAGGAGCCGTCCGGCAGCTGCTGGGACGACCCGGCGTTGAAGCTGTGGGTGCCCAGCGCCGCGTCCACCTGCGCGGGGTCAACGCTGCGGTAGCAGTGGGACGAGCCCAAAAAACAGCGTATCTATGTTTCCGGCGTTGGCATACAGCTCCTGCAGCATGACGCGGGAGTAGGAGTGTACATCATCCACCAGCAGAAAATCCGCAGCCGCCAGCAGTGCCGCCGTGAGCAGCACAAACAGTGCGGCGGCTGCCGCTTTTTGCAGGATGGTTCGTTTCATACGGTTTCCTATCTGTCAGCGTTCGATCTTCATGTGGGGGATGCTTCGGCGTGTAGGCGGCGACGTCCAGCGTCCATTCCGTATTGCCGTCGGCATCTTCCGCCGTTTTGGCAAAGTCATATTGCGCGTAAAATTCGCGCACCATGGCGTTTTTGGCTGTCGGATAATAATGGCCGACGATGGTTTTCGACCCCGCGGGCGGCGGCTTCGGCCACGACAGTGTCCATCATGGCGTCCTCCATGCCGCGCTTGAGCACGCGGCAGCTCATGAGCCAGAGCGTCAGGTCGAGCACATCGCCCTGCTGCCGGCCCGCCACAACGGTGACAATGCCGTTATCACCGAATTTATCCACGAGCTTGCCGCAAAGGCCAGAGGTCGTTTTTCGTCCCCGGCCATGGCGCGGATGTCATCCTCGGAGCAGCGCAGCGTTGTCAGGTTGAACTGGTTGGACTTGTTCGTCAGCTGGGCAATGCGCTGGATGTAGAGCGGCTCAAAGCCCTTGATCGTGGCCGTCATTTCAAGGCTGTCGAGATACTGGCCGTAGTCGGCAAACGCCGCCTGTGCCTTGGCGCGCTCGGCGTTCTGGTGGTAAAGCTCGGTCTTTTTCAGGTCCTCTTTGGAAAGGGGCCGTGACCTCAAAATAGCCGCCGTGGTCGAGGGTCTTGATGTAGTTTTCGGCCCCGTCCAGCGCGGGCACGGCCACACCGGGCACCTGCGCGGCCACGATGGCGCGCTCCGCCGGGTTGTCGTCGGCAAAGACAAACTGTCCGCGCCCAAATTCAGTTCGGACGCGATGGCCTTCAGGTTCAGGTCCTTCGGGTCCCAGTTGGCCTTAATGGCGACGAAATCATCGGGGCGCAGCACGCCGTCCGGGTGGTTCAGGCCCGCCAGCGCGTTGGCCTCGTCGTTTTTTGGAGTCAACGGCCCAGGATGACGCCGATGGATTTCAGCGCCTTGCAGTAGCTCTGGAACTCGGCGTAGACCTGACCCTCGGGCACCTCGGGGCCGATGGCCAGGCCATCCACACCGTCGTCGCCGACGATGCCGCCCCAGAGCGTATTGTCCAGGTCGATGCACAAGCGCCTTTTTTGTTGCACCCGTACAGGGACTTGATGATATTGGCCACGCTGTTGGCCAGCGACGGGATCGCGTCGAGGCAGATGGCATATTTGTACATGTGCCAGAAGAAGGCGTCGCCCCACGCCGTCAGGCCGTAGTCCGCCGACAGGTAGTCGATGTCGTTGATGTAAAAGTGCTCATGGGACGCGGCGTAGGCGTAAAATTTCTGGTTCAGGCGGCTGATGAAGTTGGAGCGGCCATGGGGGTCCCAGATGTCGCGGTTGCCCATGAGGCGGAAGTTCGGGCGGTCAAAGTTGTTCTGGATGACCGGGCAGGCGAATTTTTTGCTCCAACGCCTGCCACATCGTCTCAAAATGGGCGTACTGCTCGTCGAGCATCGCGTCGATGGCAACCTCGCTGTCGGCAGTCGTGGGCAGGGCGGTCAGGTTGCGCCAGTTTGTGTGGATGTAGATGACGTCGGGGTGGAAGTCGTCCAGCTCCGGCGTGCCGAACATGGCGTCCTGCCAATACTGGGCGTACTCGCTCTGGTAGAACTCCGCCTCGATGCCGTATTGCAGCAGAAACAGCCCCAGCTGGTCGGCCACTTCGTTTGTGGTGGACCCGCCGAGGATGGCAATTTTTTTAGTGCAGCGGGTGCGGGTTCCGGGCCAGCAGCTCACGCCGCATGCTTACGCTTTTTGCGCAGCAGCGTTTCGGTATCGAGAGGGTAATGGAAGCAGTCCATGGGAAGCTCCTTTTATAGTAATAAGCCTTGTGGGCAAAATGTAGGGGCGCATTCTATATGCGCCCGCAAGGTATGCGGCTGCCGCAGACGGCCCGGGCGGATATGGAATCCGCCCCTACTGACCTTTATCAGCCCATCTCCGCCAGTGCGCCCTTGAGCGCCTGGGCGATCTGGTCGGGGCAGCTGGTGGGCTTGCGGCCACAGGTCGTGCCCTCCATGCGGGCGATGGCGTCCTCGGCCTTCATGCCGGGCAGCAGCTTGGCGATGCCCTTCAGGTTGCCGTCGCAGCCGCCCAGGATCTGCACGCTCTTGATGGTATGGTCGTCGTTCAGCTCCACGACGGTGCGGACGGAACAGGTGCCTTTATTGTTGTAGGTGTATGTCATTTTGATTTGCTCCTTACTTTTTGTCTCTTGTAGGTCGATTTGCGCGCCTTGGCTATGTCGCCGATGCGCGCGATCATCTCGTCGCTGGTCGTAAATGCTCCCACCGGGCGCGGCGTCACGGTGTTGATGCCGTGGTAATCGGTGCCGCCCGTGACGATCAGTCCGTTTTCCTTGGCTAAGCGGGTCAGCTCGGCCCTGTCCTCCGGCGTGTTGCGGGGATGGTCGATCTCGACGCCGTCCAGCCGCCCGGCGGCGATCAGCTCGCGCGCCAGCTCCATGCTGTGGTAAACGCTGGGGTGCGCCAGCACGACCACTGCGCGGCTTGCCTTAATGACATCCAGCACGGTGTCCACCGGCTCATACCGCGGCGTGTGCAGGATGCGCCCGCGCACGGGCTTGAGCCCGAACAGTGATTTGTATACGGTATTATACATGCCGTCGGCCAGACCGTACTGCCACAGCACCCGCATGACCTGCGCCTTGAACAGCGTGCCGCTGTCTTTGGCAAGCTCGAGCGCCTCCTCGGTGCGGAACTGGGGGCAGATGGCTTCCAGCTCCTTACAGCTCTGCAGCATGGCGGTCAGGCGGCGCTCGGCCATCATGGCGGAAAAGTCCGCCAGCGCGGCGCAGTCGTCGGGCCAGTAGCAGAGCAGATGCACGCGGTGGGCGCGCTCGTAGTCGTAGGCGGTCAGCTCGGTGGCCGGGATGAGGTGGACGCCGTTCTGCACGGGATGGGCATAGGCGTAGCGCACGCTCCGGATCGAATCGTGGTCGGAGATGGCCAGATGGGTCATCCCCGCGCAGGCCGCCAGAAACGGCAGCTTGTCCGCCGGGGTCGAACCGTCGGAGAAGGTCGTATGGGTATGCAGATCACCGGGCATGGGCGTCACCTCACTTGCGAATGTGGATGCTATGGGACATATTATTATACTACAAGTCGAGGGAGAATTGCAAGTAAGGGGCGGACAGTGCCCGCCCGCAAACCTGGCGCAGCCAGCAAGGCTGCCCCGGGCGGATATAGAATCCGCCCCTACGCTGTAGGGGTCGATGCTCGTCATCTACCCGGGAGCCATGCGAAGGCCGGAACATTTGCGGGCGAGCAATGCTCGGCCCCCTACCAAAGTTTTACGCTATTTTCTCTCATTTTTTCAGTTCCTCCAAGTATTCCGCCAGCTCGTCTATGTCGGCGTCGGTGAGGGTGTCGGTTTCGGCAAGGGCGGCTACGAAGTTGCGGGGGCTGCCGCCGAAAAGGCGGCCCCACAGACTGCGGCTTTCGGCGGGCAGGTACGCGGCCCGGGTCAGGGCGGCGGTGTAGAGGTAGCCCCTCCCCTGCTTTTCGCGGGTGACGCAGCCCTTTTCCTCCAGCCGGGCCAGCAGGGTCAGCAGCGTTGTGCGGGCGCGGGGCGGGCCGGGCAGCGCCGTTTCCAGCTCGGCGGCGGTCAGCGGCGCGTCGGCATCCCACAGGGCGTTCATGATTTCCAGCTCTGCGTCAGGCAGGCGTTTGATTTTGGACATGGGATGTCTCCTTTTTGAAGACAAGCTGCGGCCCGATATACAGACTGTGCGGGCATCGTGCTGCACCTCTGTAATAGGTGTGATCTGCTCGCCGCTCGGGCCGACGATGACCGTGTGGGCGTCGGTGTCACCGTTATAAACGTAGAACACGTATTCCTGCACGCCCGGCCACTCGGCAACCAGATACGCACCCTCGCGCGTGAAGGTCCAGACGCCCGGGTCGTCGCTTTCGAGACTTTCCGGCGGGGCTGTAGCCCGGGAGTGCAGCGGTCTTGGGCGCTGAGAAATCCAGTGCGTTCAGCTCGTCGTAGGTCAGGTAGCCCGGCAGCCGGTTCCAGTCTGTTGTGTCGCTGAAATCAAGGTTCAGCATCAGCAGGGCGTCGGCCCCGCCGTAAAAATACCGGTTGCGGTAATAGAGGTAGGTTTTCCCAGGCTCGTCCTGCGGCCAATCACCGGGGTTAAAAAAGGTTCTGCGCCCCCGCTTGGGCCAGCGTGTTGCACTGGTGCAGCAGCATACGGTACTGGTTGTTGGTCAGGTCCAGCTCCCGTGCCATGGGCAGAATCTCAAAATTGCGCCGATTGGGTTCGGGTCGTCGGCAGACTGCCAGCCGCTGATGACCTCACAGGGCTGCGCCTCGTCGAACGGTGCAATCAGATAGACATGAAAGCGTCCCTCGCCGTATTGTGTGCTCAGATACCAGGCTTCGGGCGTCAGCTCGGCTTCAAAGGTCGCTTTGACCAGTGCGCCCCGGCCGTCGTTCAGGTAGTCGCGCCAAGTTGTGCCGTCGTCGCGCCGGGTTTCCAGCAGGGCGGAAATATATTCCGTGTCGTAATCCTCGGGCTCCACAAGACCGCACGCGCCGCTGTGGAAGTAGTAGCCGTTTCCGTCGGTCAGATACTCACTCCAAAGGAAGTCCGCGCCGCGCCGCACGGCTGCGGCCCCCGCCTCCATTGAGACGGGCGGCGGCTCCGGAGTCACGATGGGGTTGGCGGTCCCGGACGGCTCCGGTGCGGCTGTTGCGGCGGGTTCCTGCTCGTCTTGCGGGGCCGCGTCGGCGGGCTTGCAGGCGACCAGCCCGCCCGCACAGCAGGCAGTCAGGGCCAGCACAGCCAGCAGGGCGCGTCCGCGGTGCTTGGGGGCTGTGTCCCACAGGGCGGCCAGACGCTGCTTGAACTGGCGCTTGTTCAGGGCAAAGCCGCTGGTCAGCGCGGGGCCGCGGTTCTGGCGCACGGCGGTCAGCAGGGCGTCGGCGTAGGCCGCGCGGCAGTCGGCATCGCGGCCACACAGGGTCTCGGCGTCACAGGCCTCCTCAATGTCGCGGCCCGCGCGGGCAGCCAGCAGCCAAACAGCAGGGTTATACCAATGCACGGCACACGCCAGCGTAAACAGCAGCTTTTTTGGCGACATCATGCCGTTTTATGTGGGTCAGCTCGTGGGCCAGCATGTAGTCTGCGCCCTTGGGAGCCGTGCCCGTGGGGGTCAGAAGTACGGGATGCAGCGTGCCCGCCACCATGGGGCTGCGTACCAGCGGCGTGGCGACCATGCGCGGGCACGCCCCCTGCGGCAGGGCGCTGCGCCAGCCGGGGTCAACCGGCTGCGCGGTGCGGCGGACGCGGATGCGCCAGACGGCATAGCCGCCAAATTGATAGAGCGCAACAGCCAGCACGCCGAGGTTCCACGCAAGGGCCAGCAGGTTCAGCCGCGTTGCGCCGACGGCGAGGCGTTCCAGCACCGTGCGGTGTCCCGTCTGCAGCTCGGCGCGGGGCACGATGTAGCCCGTGGGCGCACCGTCCTCCATGGCAACCATGTAGGGCACACCGTCGGCGGGGCGCTCGGTGACTTCCTGCGAAAGGGCGGTCTTGCTGTACAGCGGTGTGGTATCCACGGACACCGCTGCCGGGGCCTTGGGGCACAAGCGCGTGCAGCGGCACCAGAAGCAGCACCGCCAGCGTGACCCACAGGCGGCAGAGCCACTGCGGACCGTAGCGTTTTTTGCAGCCGGGGTGCCGCGGCCAGCAATGCCAGCGCGGCCAGGCCCAGCAGAATGCCCTGAACGAACAGCGAAGCAAAAAGTGTGGCGAACATGGGGTCGGCCTCCTTTGTTCTACAGTTGTAGAAGATAGTTTTATTCTACAAGTGTAGAAGATAGTTTTATTCTACAAGTGTAGAAGGGGCAGTGTCAAGGGGTGAGGGTGACAAAGTTTGACAGGGTTGTTTGGTGGAATTGCATAAGGGCGGCAGCGGGCAGGTGGAGGGCCGGGCATGCCCGGCCCCTACAGCGCCACACTTGTTGAACAGGCGTTGAAGGCAAGGTACACGGGAGGGATGAATCCCTCCCCTGCAAATCGTTACCGGGTGGTTGTAGGGCGGCCAGCCCTCTGGCCGCCGCGGACGTTTGCGGTACTATATAACTTTATGGGCTGCCACTGTAGGGGGCGGCGTCCTCGACGCCCCGCGGAGGGGTCAAGACCCCTTCCCTACAAAATCGCTCGAAAACGGGGCTGCGCACCGAAAAAAAAGCACACGGCCCCCCAGTCGGGAGCGGTGCGCAAAATATTCTTTATGCTATGCCAGACTTACGCCAGCAGGGGCTTGCAGGCCTCGGCCAGCTTTTCCTTCTGGGCCTCGGCCTCGGCGAGGTCCTTGCCCTTGGTGGTAAAGTAGGTCTTGATCTTCGGCTCGGTGCCGGAGGGACGCACGACAACCGTCGCGCCGCTTTCCAGCGTGTAGATCAGGACGTTGGCGGCGGGCAGGCCGGTCTCCTCGGGCTTCTTGTAGTCCACGACCTTGACGACCTTGTCACCGGCAAAGTCCTTTGGCGGGTTGACGCGCAGGTTCTGCATGATGTCGGCCATCTTGTCCATGCCGGACAGGCCCGGGAACTCAAAGCTGTCCACCTTGTTCAGGTAGCGGCCATATTCGGTGTAGATGCGCTCCAGTTCTTCCTTGATGGAGGAGCCCTTGGCGCGGTAGTAGGCGGCCATCTCGCAGATCAGCATCGAGCCGATGATAGCGTCCTTGTCGCGGACGTAGGGACCGGCCAGATAGCCGTAGCTTTCCTCAAAGCCGAAGATAAAGCGGTCCACCTCGCCGTCGGCCTCCAGCTTGGCGATCTGGTCGCCGATCCACTTGAAGCCGGTCAGCACATTGCGGCACTCGACGCCGTAATGCTCAGCGACCTTGTCAGCCAGCGGCGTGGAGACGATAGACTTGCACATGACGGGGTTCTTGGGCATCGTGCCCTGCTCAATGCGGCCCGCGCAGATGTAGTCGAGCAGCAGAACGCCGACCTCGTTGCCGGAGAGCAGCTCATAGCTGCCGTCCTTGCACTTGACGGCGATGCCGACGCGGTCCGCGTCGGGGTCGGTGGCCAGCATCAGGTCAGCGCCGGACTTCTCGGCCAGCTCCAGACCCAGGCGCAGTGCCTCGAAGATCTCGGGGTTGGGATACGGGCAGGTCGGGAAGTTGCCGTCCGGGTTCTTCTGCTCGGGCACAATGGTGATGTCGGTAATGCCGATGTCGCCCAGAACATGGGTGACGGGCACAAGGCCGGAGCCGTTCAGCGGGCTGTAGACGAGCTTCAGACCGGCGGTCTTGCAGATGCCCGGGCGGATGGAACGCGCCTCGATGGCGGCATACAGCGCGTTGATGCAGTCGTCACCGACGTACTCGATCAGGCCCTGAGCCATGCCGTCCTCAAAGGAGATCAGCTTGGCGCCGGTCAGGATATCGGTTTTCTGAATTTCGGCGTAGACGATGTCGGCGGCCTCGTCGGTCATCTGGCAGCCGTCCGGGCCGTAGGCCTTGTAGCCGTTGTACTTGGCGGGGTTGTGGCTGGCCGTGACCATGATACCGGCGTTGCAGTTGTAATAGCGGGTCGCAAAGCTCAGTGCGGGCACGGGCATAAGGGCGCTGTAGATGCGGACCTTGATGCCGTTGGCGGCCAGCACCTCGGCAGCGGTCCTGGCGAACAGGTTGCTCTTGATGCGGCTGTCATAGCTGATGGCAACGGTCTGGCTGCCGCCCTGGGTCTTGACCCAGTTGGCAAGGCCCTGGGTCGCCTGACGGACAACGTAAATATTCATACGGTTGGTACCTGCACCGATGACGCCGCGCAGGCCCGCGGTACCGAACTTCAGGGCCACAGCAAAACGATCCTGAATGGCGGCATCGTCACCCTTGACACTTTCCAGCTCGGGCTTGAGGTCAGCGTCGTCCAGCTCTGCAGCGAGCCAACGCTCATACATATCCTGATACATAAGTAAAACACCTTCACTTTCCATAGGAAATACTAACCTAGCTTATTCTAAATATACCAACTTTCCGCAAGCCTGTCAATCGAATTTTGTTTAATTTTGCCTGATTTTTACAGTCTCTTTCGCCTTTTGCCCTTGCCAAACGGCGTTTTCCAGTGTATAGTGAAGGTATCTGCTCTGCACATCGATGATTATATCCAAGGAAAGCCGTTGACCTATATGAAACATACGCCTGAACTCATCGTCATGCTGACTCACAACGACGTCACTGTGCCCGATGCCGCCGCAGTCTTTGCCCGGTGTCAGCACACCCACGCCCGGTATTGGGGCTTTAAAGAGGAAGGGCTTCCCTTCGCCGAGATGCAGGCCCTGTTTGCCCAGATGAAAGCCTGCGGCAAGACGACCTGTTTGGAGGTCATCGCCTACACCGAGCCTGAATGCCTGCACGGGGCCGAAATGGCCGCTGCCTGCGGGTGTGATATCCTGATGGGTACGGTCTACTCTGACGCCGTCCATGCTTATTGCCGCGCCCATGGGCTGCGGTATATGCCCTTCGTTGGGCAAATTTCTGGCCGCCCCTCTATCCTGCACGGCACCCCGACGGGGATGATCTGCGAGGCCGAGGGCTATTTAGCCAAGGGCGTGGACGGCATTGATCTGCTGGGCTACCGCTATACCGGCGACGCGGCGGCGCTGAACCGTGCGTTCATCGCGGCGGTCCATGCGCCGATCTGCCTGGCGGGCAGTGTGAACAGCTTTGCCCGGTTGGATGAAATCAAAGCTGCCGGGGCCGCGTATTTCACCATCGGCAGTGCCTTTTTTGCGCACGCTTTTGGCGGGGATATCGCCGACCAGATCAACACCGTCTGCGACTATATGGAGGCCCCGCATGCTTGAGCGTTGGTATCCCACGGCCCATGTTCCCAGCGTATTTGCCATCGACTATGAAAAGCTGTCCGCGCTGGGCTACAAAGGCATTCTGTTTGACATTGACAACACACTTGTCCACCACGGCGACGATTCCACGCCCGAGGTGGACGCGCTGTTCCGCCACATCCACAGCCTGGGGCTGAAAACACTGCTGCTTTCCGACAATTCTGCCGTGCGCATTGAGCGATTCAACCGCAATATCCGCACGCTTTTTATTGCCGAGGCGGGCAAGCCCGACCCCGCTGCCTACCGCCGGGCCTGCGCCATACTGGGCCTGCCGCCCGAGCAGGTCGTCTGCGTCGGCGACCAGGTGTTCCGGGATATCCGCGGCGCGAACAGCGCCGGGCTGGACAACATCCTGGTGGATTTCATCCGGCTGCCCGGCGAGACGCACTATGGCAAAAAGCGTGTGCTGGAAAAAGTCATCCTCTGGTTTTACCACCGTGACCCCCGCCGCCGGGGCCGTTTGGACGGCATAGGAAAGTGAGGCCGTTTCATGTTCTGCGATATCAGCCCGACCTGTTACAAAATTGCGCTGCAAAAGGAAATTTGCAAGCGCCATATCAAGAATTTTTTCGCGCAGGAAAACTATGCCGACACGCAGGATACCGCGCTTCTGCCCTGCATAGTGGCGCAGTACAGTTCGCACCTCATCAAGCGCGGCAAGGGCATCGACCCAGTCTTGCAGGAGAACAAGGCCGTCAACATCCGCCTTGCCAATGAAAGGCTCAACGGCATTCTCATCCGCCCGGGTGAGACGTTTTCCTTCTGGCATCGGGTGGGTAAGACGACCAAGCGCAAGGGCTACCGGGATGGGCGGATTTTGGTGCGTAATCATATTCTGCCGGGCATCGGCGGCGGGCTGTGCAACCTGGCAAACACGATTCACCGCGTTGTGCTGGTAAGCCCTCTGACCGTGACCGAGTTTCACAAGCACTCCGACGCGCTGGCCCCCGACGAGGGGCCGCGGGTGCCGTTCAGTTCCGGCACGTCGGTGTTTTACAATAACGGCGACTACCGTTTTAAAAATGAGATGAACCAGACGTTCCAGCTGCTGTTGTGGTGCGATGAGGACAACCTCTACGCCGAGCTGCGCTGTGAGCGCCCCCTGCCCTGCCGCTACCGCATTGTGGAGGAAGGGCACCACTTCCAAAAAGAGGGCGGAAAATATTACCGTGTGTCGAAGATTTACAAGGAGACACTGGACGCACAGACCGGGCAGCTGCTGCATCGGGAGCTTGTGCTGGACAACCATTCCGAAGTCATGTATGACCCCAGCGCTGATTCCCGGCGTGGAAAAAACTGTAAAGGGAGCCGCCTATGTATGCAAAAGTGACAAGCCTTGGTGTGACCGGTCTGGCGGGGTACATCGTGCAGGTCGAAGCCGACCTTTCGGGCGGGCTGCCGCAGTTCAATCTGGTGGGTCTGCCGGACTCCGCCGTGAAGGAGAGCAGTGAGCGGGTGCGCAGCGCCATCAAGAACCTGCACTATGAGTGGCCCGCCAGCCGCATCACCATCAACCTGGCCCCCGCCGACGTGCGCAAGACCGGGCCGGTGTACGATCTGCCGGTGTTTGTGGGCATCATGGCCGCGCAGGGCAAGCTGCCCGCCCCCGGCAGTGAGCGGGCGTTTCTGGGAGAGCTGGGGCTGGACGGCACGCTGCGCCCCGTGACCGGCGTGCTGCCAATGGCGCTGGCCGCGGTGCAGAACGGCGTGAAGGAGCTGTTTCTGCCTGCCGAAAATGCCGCCGAGGCCGCCGTGGCCGAGGGACTGACCGTCTACCCGGCCCGCAGTGCGCAGGATGTGGTGCTGCACCTCTGCGGCGCAACGCCCCTGGCCCCGGCAACGCCCGAGGGGTACGACGAGGACGGCGTCTGGCTGGGGCCGGACATGGCCGACGTGCGCGGCCAGAGCGAAGCACGCCGCGCCATGGAGATCGCCGCTGCAGGCGGGCATAATTTGATCATGATCGGATGTCCCGGAACCGGAAAATCTATGCTTGCCAAGCGGCTGCCGGGCATTCTGCCGCCGCTGACCTATGAGGAGGCGCTCGAGACCAGCGCCATCTACTCCGTGGCCGGGCTGCTGCGCGGCGGCACGGGGCTTATCAAGCAGCGGCCCTTCCGCAGCCCGCACCACAGCGTCAGCTCGACAGCCATTGTGGGCGGCGGGTCTATCCCCCGCCCCGGCGAGGTCAGTCTGGCGCACAACGGCGTGCTGTTTCTGGACGAGCTGCCCGAGTTTGCCCGCGATACGCTCGAGGTGCTGCGCCAGCCGCTGGAGGACGGCAAGGTCACCGTCAGCCGCGTACACGGCACAGCGTCCTACCCGTGCAGGTTCATGCTGGTGGCCGCCATGAATCCCTGCAAGTGCGGCTATTTAGGCCATCCCACGCGGGAGTGTACCTGCACGCCGAGCGCGGTGGATGCCTACCGGCGGCGCATCTCCGGCCCGCTGCTGGACCGCATTGACTTACACGTCGAGGCCCTGCCCGTGGAGTACGACGACCTTGCGTCCGAGCAGGGCGGTGAGTCCAGCGCCGACGTGCGTGCCCGGGTCATGGCGGCACGTGCTTTGCAGCGGGAGCGGTACAAGGCCCTGCCCGGCGTGCGGTGCAACGCACAGCTGCCGTCCGGCACCCTGCGGTGCTACTGCCGCATGACCCCCGCCGCCGAGAAGATCCTGCGCGGTGCGTTTGAGCGGCTGGGCTACAGCGCCCGCGCCTATGACCGCATTCTGCGCGTGGCCCGGACCGTGGCCGATCTCGACGGCAGCGAGGTACTGGACACGGCGCATCTGTCCGAGACGCTGCAATACAGGACGTTGGACAGAAAGTTCGGGATGTAGTAAAGTTCATACATCATCACACTCTTTTATCCCCGTTAAGAATGGGGCATAGCTCATGTCGCGAGCTATGCCCCATTTTTAATTTTGCTGCAATTTTATAAGAAGTTTCTTCTCCCAGTTCTTCAAATCCGCAATGGCTTTTGTCACCTGCTCACGGACTTCTGTCTGCAAATCATTTTCGGTATCAATCCCATATTTTTTTGAATAAACACGCTTGTACCGATAACCTTCCCGCTTTTTGTCGTTTGGTTTTGCGATGTCTATAATTTTATTTTGAATTTTCTTTCTGTCCTCTGGCAAATTCCAGCCGCCGAGTTCAAAGACAAGCGAAAGGGATTCATCCGTTCTGCCAAACCAATAGTTATAGATGTTGCTGTTGCCCCATGACCCATTGTTTGCAGACAGCGGCGGCAGTACTGCGTCCATTTCTTTTGTGTGGAAGCACAGCCAGGAATCCGTTGAATTTTCGTCAAAAACGATACTACCCTCATCGCTCATCTGCTGTAGGGTTTCTCTGACCGCCGCTGCGATTTGCCCGCGGTTATTCACGCGGTGTTCAAATATGAGGTCCAGTGCCTTTTTGATGTTTTTTGTATATTTTATCGCATATCTCTATCAACTGTTGGTCGTCCACAATATCTCTCCTGATAATCGCTATATAGTTGTCAATCATCAACCGCACATCCGGAATCAAGTCGATGCCGCCTGAAACACTTTCCAGTGTTTCAACAATATCCAGATAGGTCATCACATCCCAGTACTCTTCATCACTCGGCAATTCCCCGTCTGGTGTCAGATACAGATAGATTCTGCAATAGTCCGGGTACGCTTTTTCAAGGATTTTTCGATACCGGTTCAGTTGGTCACTGTGCTCATGCGCCCCAACCTTATTTTCAAATGCTATCAGTGTTTTTTCTTCGCTGGAGGTGAGCAAAATATCTATATCGCTCCACTCCCTCTGTACTGTAAAGCTGTAAAAATCCATCAATGCCAGTTGGAACACATCGTACCGCCCAGCACTATCATTCGCCACCAGTTTTTGCACCAGCGCTTTTACATACGCATCACCCATGCCATGGTTTTCATTTGCATTCAAAAGCCACGCCAGCATATTGCTGTGACGTATTTCAGTGCGTGAAATGCGAAGCACATCAAACAGGTTAAATTTCCCCGTCCACGGAAGCAATTCATTCAAGCAGTCTATGTCCAGCAGGAATTTTTTAATGCCTCTTCATTCGTCATGATAACATCCTTATTTTGCCAGAATTTGCAGCAGTCTTTCAGCGCTCTTGTCCCAGCTGTATTTTTCGAGAAGGGCGGCGGTGGGAGCCGCGGCCGGGGTGACGTCATCGACGTCGCCGGGGTTCGCGGTCAGGTCAATGTAGGCGGCGCAGGGGCCGTAGACCTCCCGCATACAAGGGGTGTCGCTGACAATGATCTGCGGCGCACCGCAGGCGGCGGCCTCCAACGGCGGGATGCCGAAGCCCTCATAGAGCGTCGGGAAAAGAAAGGCTTTGCAGTGAGCCATCAGCGCCTTGGCTGCACCGTCGCTGACATACCCCAGATACAGCACATTGGGCAGGTCCGCCAGGCCGAGGCGCTCGGCCTCGGCGGCAAGGCTGCCGCCGCCCGCAATGGCAAACACGGCGTCGGGCTTGGCCCCGGCCGCGCGCAGCACCCACGGGAAGTTCTTGTTTTTGAGCAGGTTCGCCATGCTGAAATAGTATTGACCGGGCTTGAGCTGCGGGTGCCGGGCAAAAATGCTCTCGTCGGGCGCAATGCGCTGCATCTGCTGCCATGCGTTGTAGACAACGTCCATTTTCGACGCAGGAACGCCGTAGTATTTGGCAATTTCCGATTTGGAGAACTCCGACACCGTGATGATGCGCTCGGCCCTTTTGGCAATGCGGCGGTATTGCAGGCAGTGCCATGCAGCGCTCAGCCGCCCGCGAGGGTCAGTGTAAAAGTCCGGGCGTGCGCGGTAGCAGACATCGTGCACAACGGCAATGCCGCGGAAGCCGAACAGCGGGATGACATTGCAGGTGGCAAGTCCCCCGGCCCCGCGCTGCCGGAGGTAGCGCGGGTAGTCGAGCTGCTGCCAGACGCCGCCCCTGTGCGTGCCGAAGGAAACGACCTTTATATTGGTATAGTGCGGCGTTTCAACGCCCGGCGGGGTGACAATTTCGACAAAGCCCGGCGGGACGATGCGGTCCAGCGCGGCGAGCAGCTCGATGGAATAGCGCTGGATGCCCGAAAGGCGCTGGGCAAAAAAGCGAGCCGTCAACGGCCCAGATGGTGTTGGACATAGAGTACCTCTTTTGTTACGGCGCGGTTGGCGGCGGCCAGAGGACTGGCCGCCCTACGATGCAAATTGCTGCTTGTACAGCAGGATTTTATTGACGCTCCGGTCCAAGCGTTCCTCGGAGATCGTGCCGTTTTGCACGGCCTCCAGGATGGCGGCGTAGGCCTCGGGCAGGGAGTTGGGCATCCAAAAGTACATCACAGCCCGCCTGAAGGGCCTGCACGGCGGCCTCGCCGGGGGTGTAGGCGGCGGTGATGGCATCCATCGCCAGCGAGTCGGTGACGATGAGGGTGTTTTCCGCGTCCGGGGATCAGCGCGACAAGCTGCGGCGAAAGGGTGGCCGGGGTGCCGTCGCCGGTCACATTCGGCGCGGCGATATGCCCGACCATAACGGCGTGCAGGCCGGTGTCCGCCGCAAAGGGCAGCAGCTCGCAGGCTTGCAGCTCGTCGAGCGTTTTGTAGGTCACGGCCAGCGCGGTGTGGCTGTCCTCAGCGGTATCACCGTGGCCGGGGAAATGCTTGAGCGTCGGCAGGATGCCGCCGGTGCGCAGGCCGTCCGCAGCGGCAGCGGCCATTTCGGCGGCGGTGGCGGCGTCCGACGAAAAGGCCCGCGTGCCGATGATGGGGTTTATCCGGGTTCGTGTTCACATCGGCGTCAGGCGCAAAGTCCATGTTGAAGCCGTACTCCTTTAAATATGCGCCGATGGTCTGCCCCATGGCGCAGGCGTCCGCCGGGTCACCGGACGCGCCTACCGCGGCGGCGCTCTCATATTGCGGCAGGTCAAAGGCCGGGTGGTTTGCCAGGCGCGCCACCGCGCCGCCCTCCTCGTCCACCGCGATGAAAAGGCGGCGTGCGGCTGGCGGCCTGCAGATCGGCGTTGAACTGCGCCAGCTGCTCCGGGTCGGTGATGTTCTTGCCGAACTGGCAGATGCCGCCCACAGGGTAGGCTTGCAGGGTCTCCCGCATGGCGTCGGTCAGCATGGTCACCCCGTCGGCCTTTGCGTCGTTGATGGTCTCCTGCGGGAGCGTCAGATCCAAGGCGTCGGGACGGATGATGAAAAGCTGGCCGATTTTTTCTTCCGGCGTCAGCGCGTCGGCGGGGGTGGGCGCTGCGGTTGGGGCCGGGGTGGACGCGGGAGTTGGGGTCGGCGCGGCGGCGGGCAGGGTGCCCGCCGGGGCTGCCGTACAGGCTGTGAGGGTGGTGAGGAGCAGTGCGGGGAGAAGCAGGCGTTTCATAGGGGGTCACCGCCTTTCGGGTGAGGGTGAGTGGTGTGGCGAACGGCGCAGGCGGATATGGGATCCGCCCCTACGAGGGATGGGTAACGGGCATTGACCCGGGGACGAGTGCCAACGGAAGGTTGGCGAGCGAACAATGTTTGCCTCTACAATTACTATTATAGTAGCATATTTGCAGAGCAAGAGCAAGACAGCAAAAAGGAGCGACCCTGCCGTAACCCGTTAGTGGGTTTTCATGGCAGTGTCGCCCCTCATCCGGCCTGCGGCCACCTTCCCCCAAGGGGGAAGGCTTTTGCTCGGCCATATTTAGTCCGGCAGACTATCGGCGTAGTCGTTCTCGCCGCCGACGGGGTACTGGGCCACAACGTCGGTGTCGGCGGCAGTCTCGGCGGTGGCGGTATCGTCGTGCAGCGACTCCTTCGTCACGGCAAAGGCGGACTTGTGGTCGGCGTTGACCTCATAGACCAGCGTCGGCGCGCCGGAGCTGGCAAGGTAGCACAAACTGTCGTCGGACGCGCTCGCCGTGCCGAACCGCACCGTCAGGCTTGTGCCGTCGGTGAAGGACAGCGTCGCGGTCACGTCGGGGGCATCCAACCCGTAGGCACTGTCAGCATCGGGCGCGGTGATGGTCCACGCGGTCTGCATTTCCAGAATCGTACCGGCCATCTTCCTGACGCTGCTCTGGGTCAGGGCGTAGTCCGGGTCGTCGGCCAGTGTCCAGATGCCGTCGGTGCAGGTAAATGTCAGGTCATTCACCTGCATGGCGGCCACATCGTCTGTCGTCTTGTCGGTCAGCGTCTGGGCCTTGTACAGGTCGCGGGGTGACTTGCTCAGCGTCGCCAGGTCGCTGCGCCGGACCGTGTAGCCTGCGCCGGATTCGTCGTAGACGTAGTAGACGTCTGCCACGCTGTTCAGCTGATCTACAGTCAGGTCCACGGTCTGCTCCCCTGCCCCGAGGGTGATCGTCATCTGCGGGGTGTCGCTTTTAGCGGGCAGCTCGGCCAGGTCATTGCCCTCGAGCTTGCGCTGCGCCTTCAGGTTGGCGTAGCCCTCCACAAGGCTCTGCACCTTGGTCTGGTCCAGCGGCAGCGACGGGTCATCGGCCAGCAGCCAGCCGTCGCTGCCCTTGAGGAGCGAGACCTCTACATTGTTGCCCGCGTAGGACAGCGCGTCGATGTCATCCACCGCAAAGTCACACAGCGGCAGCGTCGTGTCGGTCTCCGCCTTCCCGTGCAGCGTCAGCACGGCCAGCAGGATGCCCAGCAGCGCAACGACGCCCACAAGGATGACAAGCGGCAGAAATTTCTTGTTTTTCATGGTTCTCCTTTATCTGCGGCGGCGCACAACGCAGACCACCGCGCCCGCAATGATGCAGACGATGGGCAGCACCAGCGTGAACAGTACGCCCAGCGGGACGGCCGCCGAGGTCGGCACGCTCAGCGAGGCCGCGCTCATGCTCTTTGCGTTGATGACCGCTGTCGTCTGCTCGCCGTTCATCCAGTTGACAACGCTGCCCAGGAATTGGGCGTTGCCGCCGGAGACGGCCTGGTTGATGCTGCTTTCCAGCAGGTTCGGGCAGTTGACCCAGACGACGCGCGCACCGGTGGCGGCGTTATCCGCCGCCACAGCCACGGCAAAGCAGCCCTCGGGGTCGGTATCGGCCTTCTGGGCGGTCTCGGCGGTGGCGTAGTTCTCCATCGAGTAGGCGTTATCACCGGTGGTCAGCAGGTCGGTAAAGGCGAACTCGCTGTCGTCGTTCGTCGTGATGCCCTGGGCAATGGGGGTGTAGATCATCATGCTCTGGGACACGCCCGCGGTGATGTCGTTGCCGGCCAGCTTGGGCAGCAGGTAGGTCTGGGGGTAGCCGTAGGGGTAATGGTCGGTGTCGGTCTCGATCAGCAGGCCGGGCTGGCGGGCCATGTCGCAGTCGGCCAGCACACTGTCAAGATTCGGCGTCCCGGTGGTGAAGTCAGTGGTCACAAACAGCTTGCCGCCGTTCGCCACGTAGTCCTTCAAAATCGCCGTCTCGGCATCGGTCAGGTCTGCGCCCGGCGCGTTGATAAGCACGGCACTCACGTCCGCCGGGATGCTGCCGGCGGTGGTCAGGTTCAGCGAGGTCACGGTCACACCGGCGTTGGACAGCGTGTCGGTAAAGTCGTCGGACAGCGCGGTCTCGCCGTGGCCGGTCAGCTCGTACAGCTGGTAGGCCGCCGTGCGGGTGACCTTGGCGATGCCGGAGGTCAGGGCATTCTCGGCCTGGAAGCTGTAGTTGGCCGTGCCGGTGGTGTAGTAGCTCTCCAGGTCCATCTCGTACATATCGTTGTAGGAGAGCACGTCGCTGTTGTCACCGCAGACCAGCACAACGCTGCCCACCGACGCGCCGTCATACTGCTGGGCAAACGTCGGGTAGAGCACGGGGTCGCGCTGCTGCCAGCTGAAATGGCTGCTCTCGCCCGCGTAGCGGTCCAGCAGGCGGGTAATGTTCGCGTCCTCCTGCCCGCTCTCGGCCAGATAGTAGGCCGTCACATCGCCGTTCAGCTCATGGAGCAGGTTCTCGGTGGTGTCACTTAACGTGAAAAGCGACGTCGTGGAAATATCGTACTCGGTGTATTTGGTGGGCAGTGCGCGGATGACGAGGTTGACCAGAATGATCACCGCCAGTACCACCACCGCCAGCGCACTGGCGTACATACCGCTGTGCAGGGCACGCTTGCTGCCGCCCTGCGGGAGCTTTACATTCAACTTTTTTGCATGGCGTATCCCTCCTCAATTTCCCAACGGCGGCGTTCCAACGCCTGCCCGGTCAGGAAGAGGAACAGCCCGATGACCGACAGATAGTACACGATGGCCGGGATGCTGAACATCCCGCCCACAATGTCCTGGAACGGGTCAAACAGCGCCAGCGCGGACAGCACCGCGTTGAAGGCCGTCAGCAGCCACGCCGGGCGCAGCCGGAACAGAATGAACAGCACGACAGCCCCCACGCAGAACACCGTGACGCCCGCGGTCAGCCGCTTGCAGATAACGCCGACGAGAATCGACGCGATGAGCACGACGACCATAAAAGCAATGAATGCCAGCAGATTGCCGGTGGTGAACATGGTCTGAATGCCGTCCATAATGTAGGCAACAAGCAGTGCGCCGAAGGTGGCGAGGTAGGCTAAGATCTGGTTCTCGGTCAGGGCCGAGATCCAGGTACCGACGGCCAGGCAGGCGCTGCCCAGCAGCAGGTAGCCAAGCACGGCGCTGTACGCCGCAACAAGCGAGACCGTGCCGAACGCCTTTAAAATCAGCGGCATGAGCACGGCGGCGGCCAGCGGAAGGGCAAAGACCGCGACCTCGGCCAGAAACTTACCGGCCACGATGGCCGGGATGCTGACCGGACTGGTCAGCAGCAGCTGGTCGGTGCGGTTCTTGCGCTCCTCCGCAAAGCTGCGCATACTGATGGCCGGCAGCAGGAAAAGCAAAATCATCGTCATGGTGTAGAGCACCGACGCAAAGTCCGACGAGGCGTAGAGCAGGTTGCGGTTGGTGTAGTACAGCCCCAGGAAGAAAAGGCTTACGGCAGCAACGACCCAGCCGATCATGCCGGTAAAGTAGCTTTTGACCTCGCGTTTAAAGATTGCTTTCATCGCTGTTCGCCTCCTTTTCGTTTTCTTCTTCTGCGGCGGCTTCCGCAGGGGATTTTCAGCGGGGCAGCGGCGCTTTCCGGCTTGCTGCTCTCGGGTGTCTCGGTCAATTGCAGGAATACATCCTCCAGG
>ENA-OQES01000256-OQES01000256.1-human-gut-metagenome-genome-assembly--contig:-NODE-256-length-23378-cov-4.018967_pt1 | contig 23378 bp, 23 predicted proteins | sample MGYA00242798_ERZ504641 | MGnify/ENA primary metagenome ERZ504641 (study PRJEB26092, sample SAMD00036327) | human gut metagenome | host: Homo sapiens | study: EMG produced TPA metagenomics assembly of...
TTTTTCCCTGGCCAAAGCCCAGTTATAAGCAAATCTTGAAGCTCCTGCGTACTGAAACATCTTAGTTTTCTGTACGTTGTTTGGTATCAACATTACTTTTATGGCTTTTACCATCTGTTTCCTCCTGTATCAATTCCCGGATAAGTTTCTTAGCTTTATTCGCTCGTTTTCCTTGTAATTTGCAACTGGATACTGTGATTATTTGAACCAGATCTTCAACAAGTTCCTGCTGTTCAGATTTTTCAGTATTATCAATAATCTCAATCTCACAATTATAAAGTGAAGCGATATATTCTATCAACTCAAAACCAAAGCTCAATAGCCTGTCTTTATATAAAACAACAACCTTTTCAACCTGATTTTGAGAGATTCGTCTGATCAATTCCTGAAGCCCTTTTTTCTTATAATCAATCCCAGAACCGATATCACTTATTATCTCAAACGGCTGCCCTTTTGCTAGAAGATATGTCTTGACATTATCAATCTGTCGTTCCAAATCATCTTTTTGTTTACGGCTGGAAACGCGACAATATCCAATTGTAATGCGATTTTTAGGCTTTACATTTATTACTTGGTTGAGTTGCTCATCGGAATAATATCTATAGCCACTTACTGTAGTATGATGCGGATGAAGTTTTCCATTGGCATCCCAATTTCGTAATGTCTGAGCAGATACGCCTATAATTTTTGGAAAATTCATGTATAGAATAATATTTACTCAAAGTATCAACTCCTTTCAATAATATTCTACTCTAATATCTTATAAAGCTCAACACCAGCTTATATGACTTTATAATTTATATTTAACTGTTAACAACCTCCATAATCAATTTTTGGATTAGTATGTGGTAAAATATAAGAAATTATGTTCTTTTTGTGATAAAATGATGTAAGTGCGGAAATGCATAGCAATGGAGAAATCCGGTTACATCAGTGAGCGGCAAAATTTTACTTTTGACACTCACATCATAAAATACTTAATACTGATTATGAAACAAGGAGATTTTAAATGAAAATTGTATTTTTAGATGTCAAAACAATTGGAGAAGATATTGATCTTTCTGCATATGATGAACTCGGTGAAGTTGTAAAGTACAGCTTTTCTTCATCTGAAGAAGTCCCGGCGCGTGTCACGGATGCCGATGTGATCATATTAAATAAAGTTCCGGTTAATGAGCAGACTATTGGAACTTCAAAGAATCTGAAGCTCGTCTGTGTCACAGCCACAGGCACGAACAACCTGGATAAGGAATATCTTGATTCAAAAGGAATTGCCTGGAGAAATGTTGCCGGTTATTCTACTGAGACTGTCGCACAGCACACATTTGCAATGCTTCTCTTTCTATTAGAAAAACTGCGCTATTATGATGATTATGTGAAAGAAGAGCGCTATGTAAATGATGTCTCTTTCACTCATTTTGCAGAACATTTCACAGAAATCCATGGAAAAACCTGGGGGATCATCGGTCTTGGAGCAATCGGCAGACGTGTTGCTGAGATTGCACGTGCATTTGGAGCGAAAGTCATTTACTACTCCGCCTCCGGTGCTCCGGCGCAGGAAGGTTATGAACAGGTTGACTTTGAGACATTGCTTACGCAGTCTGATATTATTTCCGTCCACGCTCCACTCAACGAGCATACAGAAGGACTGATCAACAGCAAAGCGTTTGAAAAAATGAAATCTTCCTGTATTTTCCTGAATCTCGGAAGAGGACCGATCGTCGATGAGCAGGCATTATATAATGCACTGGTCAGAAATCAGATTGCCGCAGCAGGATTAGACGTCCTTTGTGAGGAACCAATGTCCGCAGATAATCCATTGCTCAAGATCAAAGACAGTAAACGCCTGCTGATCACACCACACATTGCCTGGGCAAGCGTGGAAGCGAGAACTCATCTTATGGAAATTATCCATGGACAAGTCAAGGACTTTTTTGCTTAAGATCAATATTTTGTTTATCCCTACAATTTTTCTGTAATTTGCAATCAATATTTTTTCTGTAATGTTTAAAGAAAATAATTGTAAACTCTGGGTAAAGTGTTTTATAATAGCCATGTACGTAAATTTTTTGCAAGACGTAACATGTCAACTTAATAACTTAGAAAAGGAAAAAAGAAATGGAATTACAATGGTTTTGTCCTTGCTCAGCGGAGTTGCCCTCTTCCTGTACGGAATGGCACTCATGGGAGACAGTCTTAAGAAGGTTGCCGGTAACAAACTGGAACTTATCTTATACAAGCTCACAAACTCCCCAATCAAAGGATTGCTGCTGGGTACAGTCGTAACAGCGATCATTCAGTCGTCATCAGCTACAACTGTTATGGTCGTAGGATTCGTAAACTCCGGTATGATGAAAGTTGCTCAGGCAATCGGAATCATTATGGGTGCCAACATTGGAACAAGTATCACAGGCTGGATTTTATGTCTTTCTTACATTGATGGCTCCAGTGGCATTGCGCAGCTTCTGTCCACCGCAACAATCTCTGCGATCGTTGCGATCATCGGTATCATCTTCCGTACATTCGTAAAGAAGAAACCTTATTCCGATATCGGTGACATTATGCTTGGTTTTGCGATCCTGATGTTCGGAATGCAGACAATGAGTGGTGCAGTTTCACCTCTGAAAGAGAACCCACATTTTGTCAGCCTTCTGACAATGTTTAAGAATCCATTTATGGGTATCCTTGTTGGTATCGCATTTACTGCAGTGCTTCAGAGTGCATCTGCTTCTGTCGGTATCCTTCAGGCATTATCAATCACAGGCTCTATTACATTTGCTGCCGCACTGCCTATTACAATGGGTATCGGTGTCGGAGCTGCCTGTCCTGTACTGCTTTCTTCTATCGGTACGAACAAAAACGGAAAGCGTACAGCACTTATTTACCTGCTGAATGACTTATTCGGAATGATCTTTTGGTCTATCGTATTTTACTCAGTAAATGCCGCTGTCCACTTTACATTTATGGACATGGTCATGAGTCCTGTCAACATTGCTTTATTGAACTCGGTATTCCGTATCGCTACGATCCTGATCCTTGCTCCATTTATTAGCAAGATCGAGAAGCTTGTCTTCTTCCTGATCAAGGATACAGACGAAGACAACGAAGAGCAGGCGGATTTTGATCTGCTTGAGGAACGTTTTCTGGATTACCCGCCGCTGGCGATCAGTCAGAGCCAGATGGCTGTTAACGGTATGGCGAAGAATGCCCGCAAGAATCTCATGCGCGCTTTCGAACTTCTGACAGACTTTAGCGACAGCAAGTTCAATAAGATCCAGGAAAAGGAAAACATGATCGACAAGTACGAGGATAAACTTGGTACTTATCTGATGCAGTTAAGTATGCATGATATGACACCTGAGCAGGCGAAACAGACCTCCAAGTTCCTTCATACGATCAGTGACTTCGAGCGACTTGGTGACCACGCAGTCAACATTTCCAGAGTTGCCCAGGAACTTCATGAAAAGTCCCGTACATTCTCTGAATCTGCTACTTATGAGCTGAATGTGCTTGAGAAGGCATTGGTTGAGATTGTTGATCTTACAGTAAATTCTTTTGTAGATGAAGATCTTGAGACTGCTGCAAAGGTTGAACCTCTGCGCGAACTGATTGGTATTCTCTGTAATGATCTGAAACTTCGCCACATTAAGAGACTTAGAAATGGTCAGTGTAATCTGAATACCGGATTTGCTTTTAATGACCTGCTTACAAACTACGAGCGTATCGCAGCGCACTGTTCTAACGTTGCTGTAGCGATTCTCGAGCTTGATTCTTCTAACTTTGATATTCATGAATATACAAAGAGTGTCCGCAAGCTGAAGGATGAAACTTATCTTACAGCCTTTGAGGAATATGAGAAGAAATATGATATCAACGGATATCAGCCGGAAGCTGAAGCAGATAAGAAATTCTCTGCAAAAGCGAAGGATAGCGAGAAGAATAAGGAGAACGAGAAATCTTCCGGAAAGAAGAAAGACAAAGACAAGAAAAAACGATAAAAAGGAAATAAATTTTCTTTCTATTTCATTAAAAATGGAACAGTCCCACCTGGAACTGTTCCTTTTTTTGTATATATTCACCTTACGTGCAATACCGAAATGTCTTATCCGTAAGAATTCTTGCAAAGATCAACCCTAACGGAAGAGCTGCAACAATCAGTATTGCCGCCGCAAACCAGGAAGCTGATGCAGAAAGATTCATTGTTCCCAGATTATAAAATCCACGATACAGATACAATCCCGGAACCATGATTACAATCGACGGAACCGTGACAGAGATTCTCGGATATCCGACCTGATTTTTAATCATAGTTGCAAGCAGTCCGGCTGTCAACGCTCCGACAAATGCTGCTGCCGCCGGAGGCAGTGCCGTCAGATCGACCAGTTCCAACCGCAGTGTATTGGCAATCGCACCGATTCCTGCCGCCACTGCCGCAAGGCGTGTAGGGCTGTTGAACATAATCGAGAATCCAAACACACCACAAAAGCTTGCAAGCAGACGGAAAACAATCCATTCTGCCTGCGTCAGGTCAAGCTTCAGAAAATCCACCGGCTGTAATCCTAAGATCAACGCCATGATCCACGCGGACATTGTAGCTACCAAAACAATGATCAGTGCATACATGAGTCGTTCCATTCCGGAACGCATATCCAATTTTGCAAGGTCAATTCCACTTGTGATAAAAGGGAAACCTGGAATAATAAATAGCATTGCACAAATATATCCCGCCTCATGCTGGATTGGAATCGCCCACAAAATCTCAGCTGCTTTCAAGAGTCCCGCATAAACCAAACAGGCTGCCGAAACAGATGAGGCTATACACAAAAATAATGTGAAATGATGTTTACTCAATTTGCACCTGATAAAATTTCCAATCCCGGCACCGACAAATGCACAAAGCATTTCAATTGGTCCACCACCAAGCAGAAATGTAAATCCGCCACACGCCAATGCTGCTGCCATTCCCAATGCAATTGGAGAATATAGTCCATGAATCTCTTCAATCTGATCCAGCAGCTTATGCAGTTGTTCACCAGACATATCCTGTCCGCCCTGTTCGAACTCACGGATAAAGTGTTCCAGTCTGTTTAACTTAGATGTATTCACGCCTGTATTCGTCAGACACAAAGACTGCGTGAATCCATCGTCACCATCAAAACAGGTATACTCAATCGACATCAGACCAATATCCGCTGTACACGTTATCCCCATCTCTTCTGCCAGAGCATTCATAGAACTCCTCACTCTCCAAGCTCCGGTTCCACAGGAGAGAAGCATAATCCCAACTCTTCCGACAATCGAAGCTTTCTCCGTCAGACTTGCCTGTGTTACCGGTATTTCTTCTCCACCTTTATCTGTGTATTCATGCCAGAGAATATCCATATGATTTTTTCTTATTTTCTGAATCTGCATCTCATTCACTTCCTCTTTATTCCAGATCAAGGCTTTCCACTCCGGCCTTTTCCATCATCTTCTCTCTGCACGAAAGAACAATCCCGTCAATTTCATCCAGATGATGAAGCATTCGTTTCTCGAATCCATGAATCGGAAGCAAAACTCCTATCTCATCAAATCCTTTTTTGACGCTTCTCACCGGTATCCTGCCCATAATAAACTTCTACTCTCGGAGCCTGTCTCTGAATCTTCTGGAAAGTGTCCCATACAACCGCATAGGCCTGTGCTTCTGTCAGTCCAAGCTTTCTGGTATCCGGTAATGCATATAACGCCATCACGCCACGCTTCTTGTTCTCTTTTTTCTCCTGAATCTGCATGCCCTCTGTATAGGAACGAACTATGTCATATCCGTCAGCAAGATACAGTTTTGATCTCGGTGCACATTGATGTTGCCTGTACGTCTCATGGAACTTTTCATATTCACGAGCTGTTACTTCCCTTTTCTTACTCTCCAGAAGCTTTCCCTCTACATCAGTCAGGAGAACCGGATTCTCTCCTGATTTTCCATGAAATTTCTTTGGAATCAGATATGCGTCCCGAAGCAGATCAAACATACTTCCTCCGCACAATTCAAGTAGCAACGCGCTGACATCTCCATTTTTATACGCCTGGAGCAAGACCTCTGCAAAATGTCTGTCACCATCGTCATTTATTTCCTGATAATTTTCCAAATGCTCATAAAATACTTCATTTAACCGATCACAGGCCTCTTGAGACTCAAGAACCTTAGATATAACTCCTTCTACAGCTTCCTCACGTGGCAATACTGTCTGCATACTCACACTTCCTTTGTTATTTCTTGTTTTTCGCCTGTTAAAACAGAACAAAGTCCCACTTATTAATATAGAAAGCGCCGGTTCTAAAGTCAAACCGGCGAATACTGTTTTATTCACATATCTGATATATATTTTCTACATAGGAATAGATTGAATCCATGATATCTTCTTAAACAATACCTTATTTCAGAACTAACATTTTTTTGAACATCTCCGCCGCGATACTTGGCGGAAATGTGTGATTCTCAACCAGACAGATTTCTCTTTCCGGAATATTTTCCTTCAACAGAATCTGACAGACTTTTCCTTCCTCGATCACTGGTCTTACGAACAGCTCCGGAAGGAATCCAATGCCCAGTCCATTCATAATAAGCGGCAACACCTGATCGATCGTCTCAACTTCCGTATCCGGAGATAGAACCAGATCATTCTCCAGGAAAAATTTGGAATAGAACTCATAGGTTGTGCTTCCCTGCCCAAGAGAAATCAACGGATTCTCAATTAAGTCTTTCAGCCTTATTGGTTTTTCTTTCCCCTGAAAAGAATGATCTCCCACTGCAATTTCCTTAAAAGACATTAAAGAAGTACTTTTCAACGGCTTCTTTGCCTGAAGCGGCGTAGTCACAACTGCAAAGTCCGCCAGTCCGTTCTTGACGGACTCAACTGCCTCCGGCGTGGAATGATTCAGAAGTCTCAGCCGAACACCCGGATATTGCTTATGAAAGCGCCCCAGTATAGGAAGAAGTAAAAGATGAAGTGCAATCTCACTCGCACTGATTGTGATACTTCCGCTCTCCATGCTTCGCTCCATTGCAAGCTCCGCTTCAGCCGCATGAAGATGCTGATATGCAACAGAAACATGCTGATACAGCTTCTCTCCTTCCGCTGTAAGCGTAACTCCTCGATTAGATCTGACAAACAATTTACACCCAAGCTGATTCTCCAGATTATTCATAAAATGAGTAATATTCGGCTGGTTGCTCATCAATACTTTCGCCGCTTTAGAAAAGCTCTTATACATTGCTACATAATAAAAAATCCGGTAATAATCATAAGTAATTTCCATAAGTCCCCCCTAAACTGACACTAATCTGTTACTCTCCACCTGCAGAGGTGGGAGTCAAACCACATCTGATAAATCATATGAAAATGTATATCTGTCATAACAAATATGTATTTTATTTCTTTGTTATTTATTATATACTGAATGACGAAAAAATCAAACACATTCATTTACGAGGGCGATATCATGATCAAGCAAAACATTAAATTTCTCACAACCGGACAATTTCTCACTTTTTCACACACTTGTAAAAATCTTTCTTCGGATGTGCGCATCCAGGATCTTGAGAACCACAATCGCGTAGATATCAACGGAAAAGATCTTTCTGAGCTTGCCACGATCCAGCTTGGTCTTCCGTTTCTCCTCGTTATTCATGGAGAAGATGAAAAAATAGCCAGAAGAATGTTGAAGAAGTATTGTGCATAAAAATTGAGTTGCCGTTTACACTCTGTATAAGCAGCAACTCAACTCTTATTACTCTCCCCAGACTTCTTCTGCGATTTCTTTCACAAGCTTTAACTTTGCCCATTGTTCCTCTTCTGTCAGTTTGTTTCCGATTTCACAGGAAGCGAACCCACACTGTGGACTGAGATAAAGTCTGTCTAATGGGATATATTTTGCAGCTTCATGAATTCTCTTGATCACAACTTCTTTATCCTCAAGCTCAGGTGTCTTCGTTGTAATTAACCCTAATACCACTTTTTTATCCGGAGACACCTTTGCAAGCGGAGCGAATCCGCCGGATCTTGCATCATCATATTCAAGGAATAATGCATCCACATTTCTTTTGCAAAGACATAATCTGCTACAGAATCATACGGTCCGCTTGTTAAAAAATGTTGAATGATAATTTCCTCTGCAGATGTGGGAAGTGATTACCATATCCTCCGGTTTTCCTTCCAGTGCAAGGTTATTCACTTCAAGAAGCTCCTTTTTTCACATCTTCAATATCCGTTCCAAGAAGTTTGTATCTCTGCTTTGCCGCATCTCCGACAATTGCTCCCCAGGTACAGTCGTCAAGCTGAAGATTTCTGCATCCTGCTTCATAGAACTGACGGATCACTTCCTGATAAGCTGTTCCAATGTCGTGGATCAGTTCTTTGTTTGTCTCATAATATTTTCTCGTATTTTTGTAGTTGACCGGAATGATCATCTGCTGGAACATCTGCGCCGGCGCCGGAATTGTATACTTTGCAACTGTGTTCTCATCCTCAAACTGTTTCAGGAATTTGAAATGTTCTACAAACGGATGCGCCTTTGCCTTTATCTTTCCTGTCAGATAAGTATCTTCCAGTGATGCCAGCTCTCCATCAAACTGTACCCCGCTGCCGGTCTGTTCATGACCGACACCTTCAAATCCCCACATAAAATCCAGATGCCAGTAAGTTCTTCTGAACTCTCCGTCTGTGATCACATGAAATCCAAGCTCTTTCTGCTTTGCTACAACTTCTGTAACTGCTTTATCAATGATCTGATTCTTTTCTGCTTCGCTGATCTTTCCTTCCTGATAATCTGCATTCGCTTTTTTAACCTCTTCCGGTCTCAAAAAAGCTTCCCACAAAATCGTATCTGCATGGTGTCTGATATTTGCTCATAAATTAATTCTCCTTTTATTTTGTAAGTGATGTTTTATCGTTACTGTTCACTCCCGTGTCAATCACTTCGCTGATTGACACGGAGGATGCATGTTTTGGCTTGAATGCATCTCGCCCCATCGCCAAAGGCGATTTAAAATGGCGAGATGCGTTGCTGGTCGCACATCGTGTGAACAGTAACGTTTTATCTGCAATCATCTTATCATTCCATGCTTATTTTGAAAAATTATATAAATTTATGTGTTTGTCATAGTTTGAAGCTATGGTGAACTATATTCCTTTTACCCTTGATCAAATCACAAGAATCTCATCCTGCACCGGTCCATACACTTTCGTTTCTCTCTCCGAAGTAATATGAACATCATATTCCAGTCTTACACCATACTTATCTGTATACAGTCCCGGTTCTATGGAAAACATCGTCCCCGGAAGCAAACAGCGGTCATCATGTGTCTCATAATCATCCAAATTTGCTCCGATTCCATGACATCTGTGACCGATATTATGTCCTGTCCGGTGCATCAGATACTGGGCACATCCAAGCTGTTCGAACCGTTCTTTCAGCCTTCGATCCACTTCATATCCTCTGACTGTTTCTCCTGCATCTAATCTTGCCTGAATAAACTGTCTTGCCTCTTTACGCGCATCATATACTATCTGAAACCATTTCTTGTACTCCGGTTCAATCTTCTCTCCGACATTCATGCACCAGGATACATCATAATATACCGCATCTTCCTCAGGGAGACGGCCGGCGATATCTATGATCAGACGGCTGCCTTCACAAATCTGCTTCGAACCATTTTCCTTCGGTTCATATCCCGGATCACAAGCATGCTCATCAATACCGAAAAATGGCGGAGAATCCATATAAATGTTTTCCTGTCTGATCAACTCCTGCATCTTCTGAAGCATTGCATACTCATCAATATAAGTTCCCGAATCTATCTTCTCTCGGATCCAAGAAAACGTATCAGTAAGGATCTTATGTATGATAACTCCTGCCTGTCGGTGTGTCTCTATCTGATGTTCCGTTAGTACTGCACCGAAGTGCTGCATCAGATCTGCACTTGTAACCGGCTCGATTCCGTAAGTTCTAAGATACTCGATCAGGCCAGCATCCATAGAGCTGATTGTCGGGACATTTCCACCCGGAGAGTACTGGCAGGCAATCTTCATACCCAGCTTCAATAATTCTGACAGCACTTTCTTCTGTCCTTCGATCCCTTGATATAATATTTTCTTCCCCGGTAGATGATCAAGGAGAAGCGGCTCAATTGCTGAGAGCACCTTGACTGGTTCACCCTGCGTCGGAATCAGATAGAACAGCCTTCTTGTGCAGAAACGATTTCCAAGTTCAAGAAACTCTTTTGTAATATAATCATGTCCCTGAAAATCTGTAAATAACCATCCGTCTAGTTTTGCTTCCTGCAATAATTTCTGTATCTTTGCAATATCCAACTTAATAATTCTCCTTTTGATTGTCCGGCTTATGTGCTATGACATTGACATCCTGTACTCATTGATTCCTTATGCTCCAAGGATTCTCTTGTAAGCTTTCTTCACCGGAACATACAGAATCGCAATTCCTACTACTGTGAATCCGGCATTGATGATCGTAGCCGGGATAGATGTGATCTCTGCCGCCAACGCTGCGCTCCAGGAACTGCCGAGAACGACCAGTTCAACTGTTGACCAAATAAAGTCTACGATAATGTTCGTAATGCCGTAGATAGCCGCACAGAGGACTGCATAACCATATTCCTTCTTCGCATCTCCCTGAGCTTTTTGCTTCAGAGACTGAAAGATCATGCCCACGAGCAGACATTTGATAATTGTGCTGACGAATACATTCGGGATTGCCTGAATATAACCGTTCAATACATCAAAGACGAGAAGTCCGAGAACTCCTGCCACAGTTGAAAGCTTAGGTCCAAGCATTAATACTGCAAGCATTACGAAAATGTGTCCGAAATGCAGAAATGGTGTTCCGACAGCCGCCGGAAGCGGAATACGGAAAGACTGGATTCCCAGATAAATAATAGCTGCAAAAAATTGCAGTCATTACGATTTTCTTTGTGCTGATACTTTCGTTTTTGCATATTTTGTAAATCTCCTGTTTGTTATCTCTTATGTTGAGTATTCAAGTCGAACATCCGTGAGACTTGTAAGTGAATTTTCCCAACATACCGCCTTATTATATCAGCGCCCTGGTCTGTTAGATATATCCAGTTTTAAAATATTTATACAGGCCAGTTTTATAGTTATATAACAAAACAAGTAAAAGCAACACAGAAAAAAACCGTCCCCCGGGGGAAATCCCCAGAGAACGTTTTCTTTCAACTTATATTCTTAATGTCATCCATATATGGATGACAAAAGTATTACAGAAGTCCTCCGATAGAAAGGAACAGTGGAGCGAATACAAGTGATACAACTGTCATCAGTTTGATCAGGATGTTGATGGACGGACCTGATGTATCCTTGAACGGATCTCCTACAGTATCTCCAACAACGGCTGCCTTATGAGCCTCACTACCTTTTCCGCCGTGGTTTCCTTCTTCGATATACTTCTTAGCGTTATCCCATGCACCACCTGCATTTGACATGAAGATCGCCATAAGAACTCCTGTTACGAGGGATCCTGAAAGAAGTCCGCCAAGAGCGTCAACTCCAAGAAGAACACCTACTACTACAGGAACGATAACTGCCATCAGACCTGGAAGAAGCATCTCGTGAAGTGCTGCTGTTGTAGAAATAGCAACGCATGACTTGTAGTCAGGTTTCTCTTCACCTTTCATGATGCCTGGTTTCTCACGGAACTGACGTCTAACTTCCTCGATCATTGAATATGCAGCCTTAGATACAGACTCCATAGTGAATGCTGAGAAGAGGAATGTAAGCATACCACCGATAAAGATACCGATGATTACTTTGTAGTCAAGAAGGTTGATGGATTTCAGACCTACTGTCTCTGCATAAGATACGAACAGCGCAAGAGCTGTAAGTGCTGCAGAACCGATAGCAAATCCTTTACCCATAGCTGCTGTTGTATTACCTACAGAGTCAAGCTTGTCTGTAATGTCACGAACGGACTCATCAAGACCGGACATCTCTGCGATACCACCAGCGTTGTCTGCGATCGGACCATATGCATCAACTGCAACAGTGATTCCTGTTGTAGAAAGCATACCAACTGCCGCAAGAGCAATTCCATACAGACCAAATACATTATAAGAAACAAAAATACCTACACAGATCAGAAGCAGCGGGATAGCTGTTGATTTCATACCAACTGCAAGACCACTGATGATTGTTGTAGCTGCACCTGTCTCAGACTGCTCTCCGATTCCTTTAACCGGTTTGTAATCTGCTGATGTGTAGTACTCTGTGATGTTACCAATGATAACACCAACAATCAGACCAGCGATAACTGCGATTGCTGCGTTCATGTTTCCGAAAAGCACCCAGCTAAGTGCTAAAGAAGCAATGATTACGATTGCTGAAGAAGCATAGCTTCCTTTTGTAAGAGCTTTCTGAGGATTTGTGTTCTCTCCGCCTCTTACGAAGAATGTTCCAAGGATAGAAGCGATCAGACCACATCCTGCGATTGCAAGTGGGAATAATACTCCTGAAACTTCGCTTACTGCAACACCAAGTGTCAGTGCTGAGATCAGAGATCCACAGTAAGACTCGAAAAGGTCAGCTCCCATACCTGCTACGTCACCTACGTTATCTCCAACGTTGTCAGCAATAACAGCCGGGTTACGCGGATCATCTTCCGGGATACCTGCTTCTACTTTACCTACAAGGTCAGCTCCAACGTCTGCTGCCTTTGTATAGATACCACCACCAACACGTGCAAACAATGCGATGGAAGAAGCACCAAGGCTGAATCCGAATAATACATCTACATTCTTAGTTACGATGTACACAAGGCTGACACCAAGTGCACCAAGTCCAGCAACACACATACCCATAACGGCACCACCTGAAAATGCGATGGAAAGAGCTTTGTTCATTCCGCTCTCTTTAGCTGCGTTAGCTGTTCTGACATTTGCCTTAGTAGCAACTGTCATTCCGCAGTAACCTGCGATTGTTGAGAACAGAGCACCTACTACGAAGCAAACTGCTGTTACCCAGTTACCTACTCCTAATCCGATCAGTACGAAAAGTACTACTACGAATACAATAAGGATCTTGTACTCTGCTGTCAGGAAAGCACGTGCACCATCTGCGATTGCACCGGCAATTTCCTTCATTCTTTCTGTTCCGGCATCCTGTCTGCTAACCTTTGCTGCAAGATATGCTGCAAAAAGGAAGAGCAATGACAGCTGCAACTGGAACCAGATACATATAATTGTTCATTCTTAATTTTCCCTCCTGAATTTCAATATCATATGTTTGTATTACACTATATCACATTTTTTTCAGCTTTTTAAATGAAAATTTTATATTTATTTAACTCTCTTTACATAAACTAGTATTTTTTTGCACATTTTTACTTTTCAAATTATATGATAATCTAAAAAGTTTTTCAGGTAATTTTTCACCATCCTGTGTTGTTTTTTGACGCTGTTACTTCTTATTAAATATAGTAGTATATAAGATTTCAATCTTATTTATAAAAAAAATTATTCAAAAAATCGTTCAATAATCATAAAAAAGTAATCTCCGGAAAAACAGTCTTTACTGCTTTTGGGAGATTATTTTTTTTGATCAAGTATATTCTACATCTTTCAATGCTTCGAGATCTTCTTCTCCTGTACGTACTTTTACTACTTTCTGCACGTTGTATACAAAGATCTTACCATCACCGACATGTCCTGTATACAGTGTCTTGGATGCTGTTTCGATGACTTTCTCAACCGGAATATTTCCAACGATAACTTCTACTTTTACCTTTGGCAGAACAGTAACGTCCATCTCAACTCCACGATATTTCTCGCCGGCACCTTTCTGGATACCGCATCCCATAACCTGGGTAACTGTCATTCCTGTAACACCAAGATTGTTCAACGCTGATTTCAGCCTGTCATACTTGGAAATGCTTTGCGATAATAACTACTTTATGCATTCCTGTATCTGCATCTACCGGTCCGGCTACAGGTACAGCTGCTGCTCTCTGGATTGGAGATGCTGCGTCATAATCTGCTACACCAAGATCTGTGTTTTCATTTTCATTCATTGCACCTTCTGTAATATCCATGATGCTGAATCCTGCATATGCTGATGCAAGACCATGCTCCTTGGAATCCAGACCAACAATCTCTTCTTCCTCTGAAACACGAAGTCCAATTGTCCTATCGATTACTTTGAAGATAATTGTCATTGTTACAACTGTCCAAGCAAGAACTGTTACTACACCAAGAAGCTGTGTTCCGAGAAGTCCGAATCCACCGCCGTAGAACAGACCTTTCAGTGTGCTTTCCGGCGCATTTGTTGTTGCAAAAATGACCAACTGCGATTGTTCCCCAGATACCATTTAAGCAATGAACTGCTACGGCACCAACCGGGTCATCTACATGTACTACATTATCACAGAACCAAACGCCAAATACTACGAGAACTCCTGCAACTGCTCCAATGATCAGTGCTCCTAATCCATCTGTCACATCACAAGGTGCTGTGATTGCTACCAGACCTGCGAGGGATGCATTCAGACACATAGACACATCTGGTTTTCCATAACGAAGCCATGTGAAGATCATACATACAACGGTTGCTGTTGCCGGTGCGATTGTTGTTGTCATAAAAATAGATGCAAGCTGTGGGCCTGTTGTTGCTGCCGCACCGTTGAATCCATACCATCCAACCAGAGGATGAAACATCCAAGAGCACCTATTACGAGGTTATGTCCTGGAAATGCGTGGACTTTTGTTACTTTCCATTCTTATCTCTTGAGAATTTACCAATTCTGGCTCCTTCCATTGCAGCTCCGATAAATGCTGTTACTCCACCTACCATGTGGATTGCACAAGATCCTGCAAAATCATGGAAGCCAAGCTGTGAAAGCCATCCGCCTCCCCAGATCCAGTGTGCTTCGATCGGATACACAACTGCGGAGATCATTGCGGAATAAATACAATAGGAAAGAAACTTTGTTCTTTCTGCCATAGCTCCTGATACGATTGTTGCTGCTGTCGCACAGAAAACCAGGTTGAATACAAAATTAGACCAGTCAAAGTTTGCATAATCTGTAAAGATTCCAAGTGTTGGAACTCCTACCAGTCCGCCAAGTGCATCTTCCCCGAGTAACAATCCAAATCCAAGGAAAATAAACACGATTGTTCCAATACAAAAATCCATCAGATTCTTCATGATAATGTTACCGGCATTCTTTGCTCTGGTGAATCCTGTCTCTACCATAGCGAATCCCGCCTGCATAAAGAATACAAATGCAGCTCCGATCAGGAACCAGATGCCGAACACTTCTGTTCCGACTGTGTCTGTAATCTGAGTAATAATTTCTTGTGTCATACTACTTCCTCCTCATACCTAGAAACTAAAAAGACGTATCTTACAGTTTCGTTGAACCATCCCCTGAATCGGTTCTTTCTGTAAGACACGCCTTTTGTGTCATTGAGACTTGCTGCTGTTCGCGGCAAATCTTATAGGTACCATATTTTATTAAAAGAAAAAGGCACTCTGAGATCTGTTTCTCAAAGCGCCTTTGCTTTTATGTCACGTAGTTTACTCCTCGAGCCAAATATTGTCAACCTATATTTTTACTTTTCGTAAATTTTCTGATTTTTTATACTTTTCATGCATTTTTTTGCATATATTTTTCACAAAACAGAGTGCACTCTTGCAATATAAACCACCATCTGCTAAAATTTATCTTATGAATCAAGAGCAATCCGCTCTTTTCAATAATTGTAACTATTTCAAGCATATTAAATTATAAGGAGGACTCTAAAATGAGCAAAATTGATGAAATCAGAAGCGCTATGGTCGCTGCAATGAAGGCAGGAGACAAAGAACGAAAAGCCGCACTTTCCTTTCTGCTCTCCTCTCTGAAGAATAAAGCTATCGACAAACGTGCCGACCTGACAGAAGAGGAAGAAGGACAGGTAATCTTAAAAGAAATCAAACAGTTAAAAGAAACAATTGATATGACACCTGAAGATCGTACAGATCTGATTGAAGAGGCTCAGAAGCGTCTTGCTGTTCTTGAAGAATATGCACCAAAGATGATGAGCGAAGATGAGATCAAAGCAGTGATCACATCCGTTCTTGCAGATCTTGGTATCGATGCTCCTACAGCAAAGGATAAAGGTAAGATCATGAAAGAACTCATGCCGAAGGTAAAAGGCAAAGCTGATGGTAAAGAAGTCAATCAGATTCTTGCCGGCATGATGAAATAAATACAGATTCCAGAATAAAGACGTAGCAAAGAGGGTGTCGCACTAAACGACACCCTCTTACTTTTGTTAATTATTTCATTTTTTCCTGCTTATTTTGTTATCTGTTTTCCCACTTATGATAAATCGCCTCAAGTGCATCTACCGCACCATCAATTCCAAGAAGACTTGTATTCAGCAGGATTGCATTCGCATCAATACTTCCCCACTTACGGTCTGTTCTACCTTCATAATACAGGCGTCTCTCTCTGTCAATCTTCTTAATCTTATCTACAGCCTCTTTCTCGGAAAGCTTATAGATATCCATGATTCGATTGATTCTATCATCCTTATAAGCATAGATAAATGTATTCACAACATTTGAATAATCCCCAAGAACATAATCTGCGCAGCGTCCAACAAAGATTCCCGGTCCGCGTTCCGCCAGCTTGCGGATGATTGCTGACTGTGCGTCAAAAAGTTGATCACTTAATGGTTTCTCCACTTCCGGACTGAGCATAAATGTAGTATAATCACCCATTCCAATATAATAGCTTGATAACACATTTCCAAGTCTCGTCTCATCTACTCTTCCAGCATCTTCGTTCGAAATTCCAAGATCTCTTGCTGCCATTCGAATCAGATTGTGATCGTAAAGAGGAATGTTCAGTCTCTCTGCCAGTCTGTTTCCTACTTCATGACCGCCACTTCCGAACTGTCTTCCAATTGTAATAATTGTGTGATCCATCATAAGCAAGTCCTCCTTTTTCTGATAATTCTATTCTATCACTCTTTGAATTAAGAAAAAAGACTTTCTTCCTGTTTTCCGCTAACAATTTTGTAATACTGTTTCGAAGTCACCATGTAGACAATGATATAGAATAATGCAAATACTAAATAGGAGCACACTGTCACCAGAATCAGGAATTTTCTGTCAGAAAAAGCAAGCAGATGCACCACTTTTTTCTATCATTGGAAATGCAAATGCCGTATGAATTCCGGCAGCCACAAGAGGCAGGAAGAATACTGTCATTACCTGAGAATTGATCGTCTGACGCACTTCTTTCTGTGTCATCCCCACTTTCATCAGAATCTGGAATCTGTCCTGATCCTCATAGCCTTCTGTAATCTGTTTATAATAAATGATCAGCACCATTCCAAGAATGAATACGACTCCAAGAAGGATTCCAAGGAAGAACAGACCGCCGTACAAAGCCTGGTAATCAGCTCTTGATGCGGCTCTGCTGTCTGTAGAAGCTCCGAAAAAATAGGGTATCTGATTCCTCTGATTCCTGTTCAGCCAATGCATTGATTTTCTTGTCAATCTCGTTTTGAATCTGGATCTGCTCTTCATCTCCACAGGACAGATCAAAATTGTAGTACCATTTCTCATAAGAACCATTGGCACCGTAAACGGAAACATTTCCTTCTTCCAAAGCTTTTATATCTTCCAGTCCGGAAACCACCAGATAGAAGCTGCTGTTCATATTTGCCATATTATTTCCATTTGAAATCATTTTATCCAAATGTCCTTTAATCCTCCATGTCCCGGAATTCTCCACCGTGATCTGATCATAGGGGAAATCGGAATCTTTCGCATACAGATACGCTTCCCCGGGAGCAAGCTCCAGATTCGTCCCCATGATCCGATTATACGCTTCCAACGGCAGAGCATAGAACATTTTTAAATGATCAAATGTGTTCACTTCATTGACTCCCGGAGCATTCTCCGGATTAAAATAGATTTCATTTTTTGAAACAATTCCACTGACTGTAAGCATCCGGTAATTCTCCGGATTCTCCGCGGTCTGGTTATGTTCTTTCAAAACCTTCTGTACAAGCTCTATAATCTGTCCATTCTGATTCTCTTTCATTTCTTCCGTCTGCTCCGGTTTCGTGTACATCTCAATCTGGACAGATTTCGGATATCGAAGATTCAAGCCATGTTCCATACTCAGATACAGGCTGGTTGTAGAAGATACCATAACCAGAACCATTGTGGACAGAATACAAATAGACGCTAATCCTGCCCCATTTCGTTTCATACGGTAAATCATGGATGAAAGTGAAATAAAATGATTTGTTTTATAATAATATCCTTTCTTTTTCTGCATTATTTTACAAAATGTGACCGAGCCGGCAATAAATAACAGATACGTTGCAAGGATTACCAGCACGACGGCAACCATAAACCAGATCATCGCTACAAGCGGATCTTTGATTGTCAGGGATAAATAATAAGCCACACCAAGCAGAAGCAACCCGAGTACTGCAAAGATCCAGTTTGCCTTCGGAGGTTTCTCTCCTGTCTTTTCACTTTTTAAAAGTTCTACAGGTTTTAACCGATAGACGGACACGATCATCCGAAGCATGATTAATGCAAAAATGACCAGGAATAACAGTGCCGTAGCCACAAGTGCCGGAACACTGATTTTCATAGAAAGTCCGGCATTACTTCCAAGTATCTTCGCTGCCAGAAGTTCCCCTAATTTAGAAAACAGGATTCCTCCCACGATTCCTCCTGCAATCGTCAGAACACTGATGATCAGATTCTCAAGAACCATGATTTTTACAAGGTCAATTTTTCCCATTCCAAGGATGTGATACAACCCAAACTCTCTCTGTCGTCTGCGGATCAGAAATGAATTTGTGTAATACAGAAGGATCAGAGAAAAGATTGAGATCACACCAGAACCAAATCCAAGGATCATCTGCATAGTATCCCCACCTTTGATCTTGGCAAACTGCGGACTCACTGCAAGATAATCGATCAGATAGAACATCATAACCATACAGATACAAGTGATCAGATAAGGAAGATACAGCTTCTTATTTTTCTTAATTCCATTAACGGAAAGTTTCAGATAAAGTCCACTTTTCATTGTCTCTCACCACCTGTCGCAAGCATTGTCAGTGTCGCTGAGATATTCTGATAGAACTGTTCATCTGTCTGTTCACCTTTATATACCTGGTGGAAAACTTCTCCGTCTTTAATAAATAACACTCTCCCGGCCTTGCTCGCTGCTTTGACAGAATGTGTTACCATAAGAATCGTCTGTCCCGATTGATTGATCCGCTCAAATACCCCGAGCAATTCATCCGTTGATTTCGAATCGAGTGCCCCGGTCGGCTCATCCGCCAGGATCAGTCTCGGATCTGTGATCAGCGCTCTCGCCACTGCTGCACGCTGCTTCTGTCCTCCTGACACCTCATAGGGATACTTCTCCAGAAGTCCTGCAATTCCAAGTTCTTTCACGATTGGCATCATCCTGACATTCATTTTCCTGTAATCAACTCCCTGCAGTACCAATGGCAGTAAGATATTGTCCTTTAGATTAAATGTGTCCAAAAGATTGAAATCCTGAAATACAAACCCAAGATGATCTCTCCTGAACTTGGACAGATCCTTCTCACGGATTGCAGATAACGGTTTTCCATCCAGATAAACTTCCCCTTCGGTTGGTTTATCCAATGCTGCCAGCATGTTCAGTAATGTCGTCTTCCCCGAACCACTCTCTCCCATGATTGCTACATATTCGCCCTCTTCTACTGAGAATGTTACCTTAGAGAGTGCCTGTACCTGATTACCGCCAAAACGCGGACGGTATATTTTTTCAAATTTTCTACTTCCAAAACTGTCATTTCTTACGACCTCCTTTTCTTTCAACATCCTCAGTATAACAATACAGCCAGAATGCCGACATTGATTTCTGTGACATTCCAGCTGTCTGATGTGACAAATTTGTCACTTGCTTCTCTCTGTGTGATTTAGTGATTTACTCTGCTCTCAACGGATACTCTGCCAGATCTATTGTAAAACTGCTGCCTTCCCCCAGCTTCGACACAACCGTGATCTGATGCCCAAGTTTCTTTGCCGCCATCTGACTCAGATACAGACCAATTCCCGTTGATTTCCGTTCCATTCTTCCATTATATCCCGTATATCCTTTTTCAAAGATTCTCGGCAGATCTTCCGGTGCAATTCCCATTCCGGTATCTGTAACTGTCAATTTCTTTTCTTCACTGACAATAATCGTCACAGTTCCTTTCAGTGTATATTTCACCGCATTGGACAACAGTTGTTCAATGATAAATGAAAGCCATTTCTCATCCGTCAAAACAATCTGATCTGTCCCTTCATAGATCAGACGGATTCTCCTTCGAATAAACTGTCCTGCATATTTACGGATCGATTTTCTTACAATTTCATCCAAAGGATACTGTGCGATTACCAGATCCTTCGTGCCACTGTCAAGACGCACATACCCAAGTGCCATCTCCACATACTGCTCCACCCGGAACAATTCAGCTTTCAGATTCTGATTCGTCTCGGTATCTTCCTGCTGGAGCAATACATTCATCACAGCGATCGGTGCCTTGATCTGATGCACCCAGGTTGCATAATAGTCCTCCATGTCCTGACCGGACTTCTCCCATCTGGCATGTTCTTTTCTTTGCTGTTGTTCTTCTTTTCTGATCAGCTCCTGATATCCTGACTCAATCCCATCTAGTGCCGCCGGAAGCGAATCCTCATAAGGTCCTTCTCCTTGCAGCAGATGTTCCAGCTTCTGCCCGGTTTTCTTATACCGCAAATATCCACAGAGAAGAAAAAGTAATCCAAATGCCAGACACAACACTGTCGGATAAACCGCTGCCTTCAGATTAATCTCTTCCAACACAAAAATCAGAAAAAATGATTCCCGCACACAGCAAACTCCACAGAAGCACAAAGCGAATTCTTTTCAAATATTGTAAAACATTTTTACTCCTTCTCGATGATATATCCACCGCCGACTTTCGTCTTGATAAAGCCTTCCATTCCCGCTTTTTCCAGCTTTTTCCGAAGTCTTCCGACATTGACTGTCAATGTATTTTCTTCGATATAATTGTCTGTCTCCCACAGCTTTGTCATTAGCGTGTCTCTGCTGACCACGCGTCCTTTATTCTCCATCAATGTCTGCAAGATACGAAATTCATTCTTTGTCAACTCTATTTTTTCTCCATTATAAGTCATTGTTGTATCATAGAGGTTCAGGATTGCTCCTCTATGTTCCAGCATCGGTACTTTTCCTGATAGATCATATGTTCTCCTCAGCAGAGCCTGAATCTTCACTGTCAGTACACTTAAGTCAAACGGTTTTGCCACAAAGTCATCTCCGCCCATATTCATCGCCATGATAATATTCATATTATCTGCTGCTGAAGAGATAAAGATCACCGGCACGCTCGATATCTTACGGATCTCGCTGCACCAGTGGTATCCATTATAAAAAGGAAGCGTGATATCCAAAAGCACCAGATGTGGACCGTACTCTGCAAATGTCTCAAGAACCTTTGCAAAATCTTCCACATAACGTGCTTCATTTCCCCACGCTTCCATCTCGTTTTTTAATTGCCCCTGCCATTACAAGGTCATCTTCTATGATTAGAATCTTATACATTCTGCGGATTCCCCTTTCGCTCTTATCCACTACTATATATCATAGTATACAGTATTTCAAGAGCACACGGTCATACCGTATCCGGCGAGATAACCCGCTGGATATGGATTGCAAGAAATCCGATCTCTTCTTTTGCGACCGGTTGTTTCAGCTGTCTGGACATATAGTCACACACTCTCTTCGCCGCCTCTCCGGTCCTTGGGTAATTCTGAAAAATGAAATCATTAAAGTCTGCATTCGTCCCTTCACCCTTACGGGTTCTCAGAATCATATAATACATATGACTCATCAGACGTGTACATCCAAGTGAGCCGCTCTCCAGCTTCTGATCAAATTCCTGTTCAATCATGGCAATCCCTTCATTTACAATCCTGGTCGCATCCAGAGTCTGGGATACTGCCTCATCTGAAAGACCTGCATGGATATGTAGCGTAATGAATCCGACTTCATCCTCTGAGATTTCATATCCTGTCAGCTGCTGTATAATTTTCCGCCCTTTCAGGGCCACTTGATACTCCTCTCCAAACAACACACGGATATCCGGTGTAAATGGATTCGGAAGCTGGCGGTTCTCCTTCGCTCTCTTCGCTGCAAGCGCAATATGATCTGCCAACGGAAGCAGCATCTCATGATTGATCTTCTGAAACACGTTCTCTGCTTCTTCAATGATCTTTCCTGTTGCCTCAATAAACTCCGGGCGGATTCCATTGACCGTTTTCAGAACAGACTCCTGCTTCCTTCTTGTGACAAGAGAATAGACTTTGGCTCCGGGAAGTTTCTCGATCTGTTCTGTAGGTTTCTTTCCAAAATCCCACACCGTTTCCGAGAAGGATCATCTCCTTCCCTGTCTCAACATGATATACAAGAATCCCATTATTATTCAGAACTTTAATGACTCGAGTACATCCCCCCCGGGAGCCTCTCTTTCTTTGCTCTTAATTCAAGCTTACGATTTCTGCTGTCTTCTCAAGCTTCCTCTACTTTTTCCGCTCTTAGACATTCTGATCTCTTCACCTTCCTGAAGACTTGTAAATACAACCATACATTCATCGGATTTTGCATGCTCTTGGATATATTTTATATCAAAACCTATCAGTTTGTCACCCTTTTTTCACTCGGTCTCCGTCATTTACAAAAGTTTCGAATCCTTTTCCATCCAGATTTACAGTATCCACGCCAATGTGAAGCAGATATTCGGTTCCGTCATCACTAGTCAGACCAACTGCATGTTTTGATGGGAAGATAAAGATACAGTTGCATCTTCAGGCGCATAAGCCATTCCCTCTTCCGGGCGAACCAGATAACCGTCTCCCATCATTTTCCCTGCAAATGCTTCGTCACACGCTTCTTCGATCGGTGCTGCCACTCCTGTGAATGGAGAGCAAAGCTCTTTCTTTACAGTTCCGGCTGCAACAGTTTTGTTCTCATCTTTCTTCGCTTCATCTTTTGTTTCTGCACATTTATTCGTTTCTTCTGCGCTGTTTTCGTTTTGCTTCCGGAAGATATTCCACATCCGGAGCTTTCTCCAGATAATCTTCTAGATTGGATTTAATCACAGAAATCAGCCGGTCCGTAGATTACCTGGATTCCCTGTCCTTTTCTTACGATTCCGGATGGGGAATGTCATTCTTAAGACATCTTCATTTCACCAGGTTCCGGCTTTGACTACCGTACAACGAAGTCTTGTCGCACAGCAGTCTACATCA
>ENA-OQES01000257-OQES01000257.1-human-gut-metagenome-genome-assembly--contig:-NODE-257-length-23369-cov-9.120213_pt1 | contig 23369 bp, 20 predicted proteins | sample MGYA00242798_ERZ504641 | MGnify/ENA primary metagenome ERZ504641 (study PRJEB26092, sample SAMD00036327) | human gut metagenome | host: Homo sapiens | study: EMG produced TPA metagenomics assembly of...
GGGCAGCCCTGTGGGCGCCAGCGGAATGTGGGGTCACCGCGCGGTCCGCATCTGATGGTGTCGACGTCAATGGTATACGGGTGCATCATCGACGTCTTCAATACAGAAAATATCAGTGCGGAATGTTTTCAGGGGTTAACCTGTGCGGCCTTCTACTATCACGTGGCATTCAGGGAATCTGGGGTGGACGGCGGCTTGGCTACGAGCTGGGGCTGAGAATTTGGATGGATGGGCGACGTTGCTGAGAGCGTATGCGTTGCAGGTAATGACCACTTTGGAGCCATAAGATAGACTGCGTTCCGATTTCTGGCCTTCCGGAAAATGTGTCCCGGTTTGGAGGCTGATTGTGGGATGGAGTTTCCGCCCCGCTCGTCTCGTCCATCAAATAAGGCCTCCGGAGCTCGTTGCTCTGGAGGCCTTTCTCTCAATTGCAGACGAATGCGCTAGTTGCTACCGGTCAGACGCTCGACGTCGTGGGCGATCATGTATTCCTCGTCGGTGGGGATGACCATGACCGTGACGGCGGAGCCGGCAGCGCTGATGACCTGCGGGCCGTTGCCCACGGCCTCGCGGTTCTTATTGTTGTCGATGCGCACGCCCAGCCACTCAAAGCAGTCGCAGAAAGCCTTGCGGATCGACCAGTCGTTCTCGCCGATGCCGGCAGTAAAGGTAATGGTGTCCACGCCCGCCATGGAGGCAATCATGGAACCGGCCTGCTGCATGGCCTTGTAGGCGAACATGTCGAAGGCGAGCAGGCAGCGCTCGTCACCCTCGGAGGCGCGCGTGCGGATGTCGCGGGCGTCGTTGGAGATACCCGAGATGGCAAGCAGACCGGACTGCTTGTTCATCATGTCGTCGACTTCCTGGTAGCTGTAGCCGCCCTCGCGCTGCAGGTAGCACACGGTGGCCGGGTCGATGGAACCGCAACGGGTGCCCATCATCAGGCCGTCGAGCGGCGTGAGGCCCATCGTGGTATCGCGGCACACGCCGTCCTCAATAGCGGCGAGCGAGGCGCCGTTGCCCAGGTGGCACGAAAGCAGACGGTGGCAGCGCGTACCCAGGATCTCCTTGGCCATCATCCACTCGTAACGGTGGCTCGTGCCGTGGGCGCCGTACTTGCGCACGTGATACTTGTCGCACACGTCCTTGGGCAGTGCATAGGTGTAGGCGACCTCGGGCATCGTCATATGGAACGACGTGTCGAAGACGGCCACATTGGGCAGCTCCGGATACTTCTCGCGGCAGTACTCAATCGCCGCAGCTTCGCCGTAGTTGTGCAGCGGGGCGAGCGGCGCCACCTCAAGGATCTTGGCCATGACCTCATCGTCGACGACCGCGGAATCATCGAAGTACCAGCCGCCCTGAACGATACGGTGGCCGATGCCGTCGATCGTAAAATCGGTCTTCTCGAGCTCCTCGAGCACGCGCGCGATGGCAGAGCGATGATCAGGGAAGGGAATCTCCTCGGTCTGCTTGGCGCCACCGTTCTCGGAATGGCCAAAGATGCCCATCTCCGAGCCGATACGCTCGCAGTTACCTTTGGCGAAAACCTCGCGGGTATCGGTGTCCAAAAGCTGATATTTAAGGCTCGAGCTGCCGGCGTTGACAACAAGTACGTTCATGAGACTCCTTCGTGATTACAGTACGGTCGGCAAACCTATAAGGCGGCCGTATCCTTAATAAGAAGTTATCAGAGTTCAATAATTATCTATTAAACTCTTCGCTCAAAGCGCATAAAAGGGGGCTGAACGGCACAAGGCCATCCAGTCCCCTCCCCTTGCATCAATTACTTGCCGTTGACGATGCGCTCGACGTCGGAAGCAATCATGAACTCCTCGTCCGTGGGGATGACGAAGATCTTGACCTTGGAATCCTTGGCGGACAGGCACCAAGCGCCGTCGCCACGCAGGGCGTTGCGGGCATGGTCCATCTTGACACCCATAAAGGCCAGACGGTCGGCCACACCGGCGCGGACGGCCGGAGCGTGCTCGCCGATGCCGGCGGTAAAGACGAGCGTGTCCATGCCGCACATGGAGGTGGCCATCTCGGCGGCCTTGGCGGCAATCTTGTAGACGAACATATCGAAGGCGAGCTGAGCCTCGGGATCGCCAGCAGCAGCAAGCTCCTCGACGTTACGGCAGTCGTTGGTCTTTCCGCCGGTCACGGCCATGAGGCCGGACTTCTTGTTCATCATCTCGTCGACCTCGTCGAAGGTGTAGCCGCCCTCGCGCTGCAGGTAGCACACGGTAGCCGGGTCGATAGAACCGCAGCGGGTGCCCATCATGACGCCGTCGAGCGGGGTAAGGCCCATGGTGGTGTCCATGCACTTGCCGTCCTCGATAGCGCACAGGGAAGCGCCGGAGCCAATGTGGCACACGACAACCTTGCGGGCCTCGCCGTTGGTCATCTCGGCAACCTTCTTGGAGATGTAGCGGTAGCTGGTGCCATGGGCGCCGTACTTACGGATGTGCAGCTTGTCGCAGACGTCCTTGGGCAGGGCGTAGGTCTTGGCGACCTCGGGCATGTTGAAGTGGAAAGCGGTGTCGTAGACCGTGACGTTGGGCAGGTCGGGATACTGCTCCAGGCAGTACTCGATAACGTTGGCCTCGGGGTTGTTGTGCAGCGGCGCGAGCGGGGCGACCTCGCGGATCTTGGCAAGAACGTCCTCGTCGACGAGGGAGGAATCACCAAAGTACCAACCGCCCTGAACGATACGGTGGCCGATGCCCTCGATCTTGACGCCGTTGGCCTCAAGGTCCTTCAGGACGACCTCGATGGCGACCTTGTGGTCGGGGAACTCAATGTTCTCGGTCACCTTCTTGGAACCGTTGGCAGCGTGGGTGAAGGTACCGCCGGTAAAGCAGACGCGCTCGCAGGAGCCCTTTGCGGACACCTTGTGGGACTTGGTATCGATGACCTGATACTTAAGCGTCGAAGATCCTGCGTTGACGACCAGAACGTTCATGTGTCTCCCTACTAACAGGCGGTGTGGCGCCGCCAGGTTACATACGTTTCAATAATAAACCCAAACGCCCTCGCGCTCGGGTTTATTGCGTTGATATATAAGTTATCGGTGCCTAAATACTCATGGCCTTTGGCTTGTAAGACGAAAGAGCGCGGGGATATACACCAGAGAAGAAATCCCGAGCGCAACAAGCAATATGACTCGAATGTCCGCGATGCTGCTCAACGCAGCATTGAACAGATAGAAAAGGATGGCACCCACCGCCACCATCTGGCTTTGAACCGAAATCAGTGAACAGCGCATCGAAGAATCGGCAGCATTTTGAAAAATCGAGTATTTGATTGGGGCAAACAACGAGTACGCAACCGTCTGCAGCACATAGAACACGGGCATCAAATTAGCCGGAGTAAGGGGAATCAAAAACAAAGCTGTCAATACTAAGCGAATGATGCCGCAGATACGCGCAAAACGGCCCTTGTCGACACGAGCAATCACACTGGGCACAATAAATCCTATGGAGGCGGAGGCAAGGAGCTGGACCGCAATGGTCGCGCCCGAAGCGACAGCATTCATTCCGCGGCCTGCAAGCAACAGTGAGAAGAAGTCTTCCAGGGCGACAAAAGCAAATGCCTGAGAACAGTCCATGATGAACGCTGACCGAAGAATGCCATTACCCGCAATAGCAGCACCGATCATCTTCGGGCTCATTCCATGCCCAGGTGTCACCGCAGCGCCCTCTCTTCTCGCCTCAGGAATACAGACAACGACAACCAATGTCAGCACCATTGTGATGATATCGACCGAAAGCCCAATGAGATACGCGCCAACGGACGAAATGAAACCGCCCACGCAAGCGGAGATGGCATAAGAGGCATAGAAAACAAATCGCTCAACGACATTAAGTCTTACGAGCTGGTCCTGAGAGACGCTGTCAATGTAAATCGCTTCTATGGATCCGCTCACACATGCAACGGCAAAACCTTTGAGAGCAAACGCGCCGATTAAAAGCAGAGGAGAACGGACGAGAAGCAGGGCGACATAGTATCCAAGCATCCCCACGACGCCAACGAGACCACTTGTCTTTCGTCCAAACCTATCGGCAATATAGCCAGTGGGAACTTCAAGGATGAACTTGCTCATTTGATATGCAATCATCATGCTAGAAATCGCTACCATCGAAAGCCCGACGAACTCAAGGTAGACGGTTAGAAAATACAAGATGGTGCTAAAGTTCGACAGGAAAACGAACATCATATAAAGCAAAATCGTACGGTTTTTCATGCCCCGCCCTCCAAGAGTCAGCAATCTAAATCGGAATCTTAGAAAAGCATGAGGGCAAAACTGTCAGCTATGTGTTGCAAGGCGTCAATAATCACTTGACGTCTCGAAGCCAATTAATCTCACGAAGCAAGATGACGCAATAGGTGCAGAAAAACCGTCTGGTGTCGATCGGTCCAGGCATTTTGTCGATAGCAAAAGTAGATGGGCAAGGCTACGTCATGCGAGCCTTCAATGGAGCACTCGCTCACTTCCAGTCCATCTGATGCGAGAGAAGAGCCAGAAAAACTCAATATCAATCCCCCGGCTTGAAGAAACTCAGTCTGCGCCCTGTTTCCGTATTCGACATCGCGAAAGCGGAAATTAACCAGCTGAGCTTCGGGACATTGATTAATCGCATTGAGACAGGGTGACAAATTAATTGGAACAGCGAGCCTGCCGCCCAGTAACTCACGAACGGTCATAGCACCCACAGATTGATGACCAGCTGGGCATGAAAGAACCCTGAGCTCCTTTTCACCCATATATTTTGAAGAAAGGGCGCTGTCCCGTGGTTCCTCAAACGAGATAGCCGCGTCCGAAATGCCAAGTATAAGTGATTCAAAGCATGTTGCCGTTGGCTGATGCCACACATCAAGATGAATCTGAGGGTGCGAGCTTTCAAACGAGTCGTACCAGTTTTCGGCAAAAAGGCGCCCCCGCCCATGAAGGCAGGGGGCGTAAAGACGAAAGTGGCCGTCGTCCCTCGATTGAGCGTACTTTTTGAGATCGTCGACTTGTGCCAGGATCACGCGTGCACGACGCGCAAATTCTCTGCCCGCCGGAGACAAAACAGCCTCCCCCGCCGATCGGTTGAGCAAAACGATCTGATACTCAGATTCCAACTTTTTGATTGCCGACGAAACGGCCTGCGGACTCACATGAACGGCGCGAGCTGCTTTGCGCACGCCGCCATAGTTCGCTACCGCTTGAAGGTATTCGAGTTGAGAAAGCTGCATAGATTACTCCAAAGGCAGCCAAGTCGACGGCCTACGCGCCCTCAGATGAGGTTCTCACCCAAGTTCTTGCCGCCGAGGACGTGCATATGGAAATGCATGACGGTCTGACCGGCGTTGACGCCCTTGTTGGAGATGACGCGGAAACCGTCCTCCAGGCCCTTGGCCTTAGCGACCTCCTGGATGGCGTGAGCCATGGCGCCCATGGTCTCGGCCGGCACGTTATCGGCGATATCGCTGTAGTGCTTCTTGGGGATCACGAGCGTGTGGACCGGCGCCTGGGGATTGAGGTCATCGAAGGCGATGACCTGATCGTCCTCATAGACAACGGTCGAGGGAATCTCGTGGTTGGCAATTTTGCAGAAGATGCAATCGCACATGGTTGGTTCCTTTCTCACAGACCAAGGTAATTATATTTGGTCGGGATGGTTAGAACGAGAGGTTGTCGTCGGTGTTGGCGGGTTCGCCGTCGGCGAGCACGTCGTTGCCGTCGACGTCCTTAAGAAGCACCGAGACCTTCTGCTCGGCATCGGACAGGCGGGTGCGCAGGCTCTTGAGGAGCTCGACGCCGCGGGTATAGCTCTCGAGCGACTCCTCGAGCTCCATATCGCCCGACTCCAGGCTGCGGATGATGAGCTCCAGCTCCTGCGAGGCCTGCTTGTACGTAAGCTGCTCGACCGGGGTCTTCTCTGCCATATCTGTTTCCTTTCCTAAAGGTCTATCACTATGAAACGCGGCCTACTCGACCGTATCGACCGTTGCCGCCACGTTGCCGTCTGCCATACGCACGCGGATGGCGTCGCCCGGCTTAAAGGTCTTGGCGCTCGTAGCCACACCATCATCGCTGTACGCGATGGAATAGCCACGGGCAAGCACCTTGAGCGGCGACAGGGCATCTAGCGAGGCTGCCGCACGGCCCAGGTCGGACGCGGGCTTGTTGAGCATCGTGCGCCCCTGATGCTCCAGACGGGAACTCGCAAGCGCGAGCGCATGGCGCTTGCCATCGAGCCCCGAGGTGCTTGCAACCAGACGCTCGGGCAGGCGCTCAAAGTTGGAGCGGAATGTCCCGACCGAGCGTACTATGGCGCCCGACAGGCGATCGGCCGTCAGGGCAAGCTCAGACTCGCGACGCTCGACCATAAACGTTGGGTCGTTGAGGCACGGGCGGCACGCAGCCGCATCGAGCGCATCGCCCAAGCGGGCCGTATAGGTATCCCAGGCGCGGCGACCGCGCTGGTCGAGCATCTCCAGATCAACCTGATTCGACCCAATCATCGATGCCATCGCGGCACCCAGACGCTGATGGCGCGCCTCGAGCACATCGGCCAACTCCGTCATAGCCGGCGCCACCGATTCTGCCGCCGCCGTGGGCGTGGAGGCGCGGCGGTCGCTCACCATGTCGCAAATCGAGGTATCAGGCTCATGGCCAATGCCGGTCACCACGGGCACAGGACAAGCCGCCACCGCGCGAGCAAGCTCCTCGTCGTTAAAGGTCATGAGGTCCTCAAAGGAGCCGCCGCCGCGCACCAGCAAAATACAGTCGGGCGCCGGCGTGATGGCGGCGGCGCGGCGCAAGCCCTCAATGAGCTCAGCCGGCGCACCCTCACCTTGAACCTTGGCGCCCACGCAGACGAGCTCGACGAGCGGGTTGCGACGACGCAATGTGCGCTTGACGTCGTCGATTACGGCACCCGAAAGCGAGGTGACGACCGCCACGCGGGAGCAGAACACCGGAATACGGCGCTTGCGCGCTTCGTCCATCAGGCCCTCGCGACGCAGCTTTTCGGCCAGTTGCGCCACTTGTTGACGCAGCAGACCCTCCCCCGCCAGCGAGAATGAGCGAGCGACAAAGCTCATGCGGCCCGTGGCCTTATAAAGATTGAAGCTGCCCTTAAAGCTCACCTGCATGCCGTCGCGCAGATCGAACGTGCGCTTGAGATAGGCACCCTTCCAGATGATGCAGTCGACGGCCGCCGAGTCGTCCTTGATCTGAAAGTAGCAGTGGCCGCTTCGGGCATTGGGGCCACGGAAGCCCGTGACCTCGCCCAAAACGCTCAGCTGCGGAATGGCATCGAGCGCGCCGGCGGCGATCTCCACCGCCTGGCTCACGCTGAGTTCCTTACGCTCCTGCTCGTCCGAACCGTCGAACTCGGCGGAAACGGCATTGCCGGTCAGATTCCAGCCTGCCACGCAGCCTCCTTTCGTTATCGTGCACAAGGGCTCCGGCCCTGCGCAAATTCAAGTCCAACACATAGTACAGCGCCGCGGGGACACAAATCTCCGCGGCGCCTGTCAAGCCAATTTGTTATCGGTTGGAGTTTCTGTTGTAGCGAGCCATCAGGTAGAGCAGCTGAATGATCGAAGTGAGCGCTGCAGCAACATAGGTAAGCGCGGCTGCCGTCAGGACCTTCTTGGCACCATTGACCTGCTTGGAGCTCATGCCCGACTGCTCGATGTACGCCACGGCGCGGCGGCTGGCATCAATCTCGACCGGCAGCGTAACCAGTTGGAACAGCACGCTAAACGAGAAGAAGATCAGTGCGAGGGTCGTGAGTCCCGCGATGTTCATAAACAGGCCCAAGAGCAACACGATGGTCCAGGTGTTCTGGGTAAAGTTGACGACCGGCACGAGGGCGGTGCGAACCTTCATCATGGCGTAACCGCTTTGACGCTGGGCGGCATGGCCCGCCTCGTGGCAGGCGACGGCAACGCTTGCGACCGACCCGCCCGAACGGTCGGCATCCGAGAGATACAGGTTATTGTCCTGTGGGTTGTAATGGTCGGTGAGCTCGCCGGCGACACCCTTGATACCCACGGCGTTGCAGCCGTTGGCGTCGAGCATGCGGCGAGCGACAGTGGCGCCCGTGTCGCCGTCCGAGCGAACCTTGGACCAGGTTTTGTACGTCGAGTTGATATAGTTCTGTGCGGCAAGGCCAATCACCGTGCAGACAAGAACAACCAGCAGGTACAGCGGGTCGATGCCAAAGCCGTATCCATAGTAATAAGGCATGCGAATTCCTCCGAATCGAGTTACACGTTGGAGGCATTCTACCCACTCAAGCGGCTAGGCTTCCTTACAGCAATTCAATTTTGCCATCTTTGACCGTCAACCCCATGTTGCCCGAGAGCAGATCGTCCAGGCGCGAGCCCACAAGCTCAAAGCGCCAGCCTTCGCGCAAGGGGCTCTGCTCGGGATGCTCAATGTAGTCGGCCAGGTCATCGCGCGAGGCAATGACCGAGGTCGCCACTCCCGAGCGTTCGGCAACCAGGCGGATGAGCGCGTACATGAGATCCGTCACGCTCTCCAACTCCGGAGAGATCTGGCGATGCCCGCGCACCATGAGCGGCAGGCGATCGTGCGGGCAGCTTGCGCCGCGCTTGATGGCCATGAGCGCACCGTCCACGTCGCGCTCCCCCAACTGATCGGTACCGCGAATGCTGCGGAACTCCTCAACGCGCACGGGATTGCGTTTAACGAGCGCAAGCAGCGTGTCGTCGGACATGACCCATTTGCGCGGGATGTTGCGGCGCTCGGCGCGGTCCTCACGCCAGGCGGCGAGCTCGCGCGCGATACCCAGCTGGTGACGACTGCACGAGTTGATGCGTTTGACCTTGCGGAACGCCTCGTGGCGATCGGCGCGATAGTGCGACTCGTCAGCCAGCGGGCGCAGCTCGTCGAGCACCCAGTCCACGCGGCCCAGCTCGCGCAGGCGGCTCATCATCTCGGTATAGGCGACGATCAGATACTTGACGTCATCGATCGCGTACTCAATCTGCTTATCGGTCAGCGGGCGACGCGACCAGTCGGTCAGTGACTCGGTCTTGGGCAATGAGACGCCGCAAAACGTCTGCACGAGCGCGCCGTAGGAAATCTGCTGACGCTCGCCCAAAAAGGCGGCGGCCACCTGCGTGTCAAAAAATCGGACGCGGCAGCACGCCTACGGTATGGAGCATGACCTCCATATCCTGCGAGCAGGCGTGGAAGACCTTGGTCACGCTCTCGTCGGCCATAAGCTCGGCCAGCGGCGATAGGTCGTCGATTACCAGGGGATCGACCGCTACACTCTCGGCAGGGGTGGCAATCTGAACCAAACACAGACGCGGATGGAACGTGCGCTCGCGCAAAAACTCGGTATCGACGGCAATCGCGTCGAACTCACGGGCGCGCTGGCAAAAGTCGAGTAGAGCCTGATGTGTGGAAATGTACATATCAACCCATCGAATAAGGTTAGGCCCGAAAAACACGGGTAGGATATCGGCATTGCCTTACAACTATACTCGGTTAGTCACAGAACGGGAACGTAAGTATGCGCTGCCTTATCATCCACAACCCGGCATCGGGCCCCAGCTCAGATGAAATCTACGCATTCACGCACGCCCTTGCACAGGGCGGCGACGAAGTCGTGATGCGCTTTATCGGCGATGGCATGGAGCCCGAGGACGCCGTGGCAGACGTTCGCGAGTTCGACCGCGTGGTCGTCTCGGGCGGCGACGGCACCGTCTCCAACGTGCTCGACCAGATGCGCGGCTGCGGCGTCCCCACGCTCGTTTTCCCCTCCGGCACGGCCTGCCTGTTCTTTAACAACATCGGCAATGCCCCCGAGGCAGCGGCGCTTGCCAAGGCATGTCGCGCCGGCCGCACGGTCAAAGTAGACATGGGCGAGCTCTTTTGGCTCGACGAGAACGGCAACGAAAAGCGCCATGGCTTTATCATCATCGCCGGTTCGGGCTTTGACGCCGAGATCATGATGAAGGCCGCCCCCACCAAAAACGACATCGGCGAGATCGCCTACTTCCTCTCCGCTCTCGCCACGCCCAACCCCACGGTGGCGCACTTTACCATTGAGCATGATGGCATTGTTGAGGAGCTCGACGGCATCTGCTGCATGGCGGGCAACACGTCTGTCATCCAAAACGACATCAACCTGTTCCCCAACTGCCGTATGAACGACGGCATGGTCGACATCGTCGTTATTGAGCCCGTGCGCACGGTGCAGTTGCTCCCCACGGTAATCACCGCCGCGCTCGACCCCGCCGGCAAGGTACTCGGCCGCCCGCAGTTTAAGATCATCCAGACCAAAGAAGCCAAGATTACCTGCACGCCATCGCTCGGCATGCAGTTTGATGGCGAGATCATCTCCAGCAACTCCGGCGTCTTTGGCGCCCGCGCGCTACCGCAATGCCTTGATATCATCGTCGACGAATTCTCGCCGCTCGGAAAATAGGAGGACCCCCGTGAACGACAACCCCATCCTTGGCTTTATCGTCATCGTTTTGGCCATGCTCGTCGGCTATGCCATTAACGTGATTCACCGTCGAAAGAAGTAGCCATTACTCTTAGACGGCCCGTGCAGCCCGGACCCCTCGCCGGCATGAAACCACATGCCGGCGAGGGGTCCGCTTTTTTCTTGACGCTTTATTTAGCTACATTTTTCGCTGGCGTTATACAAATTGATTTCCCACTAAATGAGTTCAATTTACCGTTAATCGCATATTTCGCTACGCTTATCGAGTAAATAACTTTCATGAATGTATATTGTTTCGAATTCGTTACGCTAAGGGGGTGTAATTATTGGGTGAAGCCCTCTGGAGACAGAGGGCTTTCGCACGCTGGGAGGGAATATGAGTAAAACTCATCCCGTCAACGCGCTCAAGAAGCTTGGCATAGGCCTTGCATTTGGAGCTGCAACCATCATGTCCATGCCGACATCTGCGCTCGCCTGCACGCAGATGTACATGGGCAACAAGCTGACGGCCGACGGTGACACGTACTATGGCCGCGCCGAGGACTTCGATAAGCGCTACCTCAAGCACTTTGGCATTGAGCCTTCTCACGGCCCGGGGCATACGTACGGCTCGGACGAGTCCGCATTCATGTATACCTCGACCAAGACCACGTATCGCTACACCTATGTACGCGACCATCCCTCCCAGTGGCACGGGCGCTATGATGCCTACTCTGAGGCAGGCATCAATGAGAAGGGCGTGTCCTGCTCCGCAACGCTGACCACCGGCATGAATGCTGATGCTGAGGCAGCAGACCCCCTGACCAAAACCGGTATTGGCGAGTACAGCTACGGCAGCGTTATCTTAGGTGAAAGCGCCAATGCACGTGAGGGCGTCGAGCTCCTCGGCAAGATCATCGACGAGCAGGGCGCCTGCGGCAACGATCAGATTATCATCGCCGACAGCAACGAGACTTGGCTGTTTGCCGCACTTTCCGGCCACCAGTGGATCGCCATGAGGCTCACTGACGATATCGCCTCGCTCAACCCCAACATCGGCAACCTCAACTACAAGGTTGACCTCACCGACACCGCGAACTGTCTCCACTCTGCGACCATCGAGTCCATGCCTAAGGAGAATGGCTTCGCCAAGTACTTCGATGACGGTCAATTTGACGTTGCCCAGACCTACGGCGAGGCAATTAGCGAAAAGGCCATGCATTCTTGGGCCCGTTATGTCCAGGGTCGCGCCTACTTCGGTGTGCCGCTCACCGAGGGCACCGACTACGAGATCGTCAAGGACGAGCGCGAAGATGCTCGTGCCACGACCGGCGCCCTGGTTAGCAAGGCGCAGCCGCTGTTCTTCCAGCCCGGCAAGTCCGACTGGAACACCTTTGAGATGATCCGCGCGTTTGGCAACCGCGGCGAGAAGGTCCCGGGCCTCAACGCCAACACCGACGGCGCCTACGCCATTGGTACCGAGACCAACACCGAGGTCAATCTCTTCCAGATCCGTCAGGGCATGGACCCCGAGATCGCGACCATCCAGTGGGAGATGCTCTCCCGCGCCGCCTACTCCGTCGCCATCCCCTACTACTCCGCACTGCTCACCGAGGTTAGCCCGTACTACAGCGACCAGACCGTCTCCTTCGATCACTGCGAAGAGGAGGACATCGTGAACAACGAGGAGCCCGAGAACTCCATCAACTATGTCCTCATGGACATCAGCTCCCTGTGCTTCGAGCACCGTGAGCAGCTCGGCACCGGCGTTCGCGCCTACCTCGACGCTCTCCAGAACGAGCTCATCGAGCAGAACCTCGAGGTCGACAAGGCCATGCTCGCCGAGACCACCACTGAGGGCCGCACCGCCCTGGCCAACAAGGCCGGCAACGCTGCCACCAAGAACACCTATGTCAAGTGCAAGGCCCTGCTTCAGGAGATGCGCGCTTATCTGAAGGCTGAGGACTTCAGCAAGCCCTTCACCCCGAGCGACCTGAACACCGAGACCAACGGCCTCAAGGTGTCCATCACTTACGCCAAGGATGCTCTTGCCACCGATCCGGTCACCCCGGATCAGCCCGGCACCCCCGAGCAGCCCGGCACCCCCGAGCAGCCCGGCACCCCCGAGCAGCCCGCTAAGCCCGAGCAGCCCGCTAAGCCCGAGCAGCCCACCACCAAGCCCGAGAAGCCTGGCAAGTCGGACACCACGACCACAGTAACCACCAACAAAACGAACACCAAGGGCGGCCTGCCCACCACCGGTGATCGTTTTGATGGCCGCGTGGTGGCTGCATTCGCCATCGCTGGCGTTGCCGTCATCTCCGCGGGCGGTTACTTCCTCTACCGTCGCAATAAGGAGTAACGTCTTAGCTGAGCGGGCGAGGCAGCAATGTCAGCCTCGCCCGCTCAGCCCGCTCTTTTGACCGGCGGGAAACCCGCCCGAAATCTTTTTAAAAAAGATTTCCCCGCACACACTTCGCTGTGCTATAGTGCAGCGAAACAGCAACTAGGTGCGACCGCGCCACGGCATCACGAAAGGAGCCACCAACATGAAGAACACGATGAACTCTCTCAACAACTGGTGGTGGCGTGATGCGAATACGATCGGTCGACAGTGAGTCCCTCACGCCTGTTTTTGAGCTCTAGGTGATTGGAAGGCCTCCGGTTTCGACCGGGGGCCTTTTTCTATCTCGAGCCCGATCGCATTCGCATCACGCGCCTCCGCTTTTCTCTTGCACTCCCATTCCGAAAGGATTTTCACCATGTCTCAGAACACCGCCGCCCAGCCCCGCACCGTCCAGACCGCCGACCGCGGCAAACTCGATGTCCGCGCCCTCGTCCTGCTCGCCATCCTGCTCGCCGCCGGCTTCATCCTCAACTTCACCGTCGGCAAGGCAATCTCGGGCATCTCGGGCGGCATGATCAGCCCCGAGTTCATCATCTCGGCCTTCTGCCTCACCATCCTGGTTGTTCGCCCCAACATCGGTCAGGCGCTCGTCATTGGCCTCATCTCGGCTGCCGTGATCCAGATCACCACCACCTCGCCGTTCGTCGATTTTGCCGCCGAGGGCATCGCCGCCATGCTCATGGCCGTCATCGTCAATGCCGCCGGCAAGAACGGTCAGGTCAAGCCCGCCATCGCCATCGCCGCAACCTTCCTGACCACCTTTGTCTCCGGCGCCATCTTCATGGTCATCAAGATGGCCATGCTCGGCGTGGTGGGCGAGCTCGCCGCCGCCATGCTGCCCGTCGTCGCCATGACCGCCGTCTTTAACGCCATTCTGGTCGGCGCCCTCTACTTGCCCATCCAGAAGGCCCTGAAGCTCAACTAACCCGTTCGGCTTTATGAGCCACCCCATCTTGGCGTTCATTCGTCGCTCGCGTGCCCAAGTACGCTTCGCTCCTCTTTCGCGCCAACCTGGGGCCCCTCGTAAAGCCGTCTCCGCACTCCACCAACAAAGACTGTCCCAAACGACTAGCTTTTGGGGACGTTCTTAAACGACTAGTCATGTAAGAACGTCCCCAATGACTATGAAAGGTATCCATGGAAACGATCATCAACGTCGACGATGTCTCGTTCTCCTATGGCACGCAGACCGAGCAGGCGCTTAGCCACATCTCGCTCAGCGTGAACAAGGGAGATTTCATCGGCATCATCGGGCCCTCGGGCGCCGGCAAGTCCACGCTTTCCGCCTGCCTGTCGGGCGCCGTGCCCCACCACTACACCGGCACGTTCTTTGGGTCCGTCATGGTTGACGGCCACGACACCTGCGAGGTCTCGCTCACCGACGTATCGCAGATCATCGGCAGCGTGCTGCAAGACATCGACACGCAGATGGTCGCCTCCGTGGTTGAGGATGAGATGCTCTTTGGCCTCGAGAACTTTGGCGTGCCGCACGACCAGATTGAGCAGCGCGTCACCGAAACCCTCGAGACCGTCGGCATCAGCGACCTGCGCGACCGCGAGATCGCCACCCTCTCGGGCGGACAGAAGCAAAAGGTAGCCATCGCTGCCATCCTCGCTATGCGTCCGCGCGTCTTGGTTCTCGACGAGCCCACCGCGGCACTCGACCCCGCCAGCTCCACGTTGGTCTTCGAGACGCTACGTGAGGCAAACCGCGCACTTGGAATCACCATCGTCGTCGTTGAGCAAAAGGTCGCCCTGCTCTCGGAGTACTGCAACCGCGTGCTCGTGCTCAACCATGGCGAAATCGCGCTGCAGGGCGAGCCACACGAGGTCTTCGCGCATACCGACGAGCTCCGTGCCATCGGCGTCGACTGCCCTCGCGTCACGCGTATCTTCAATAGCCTCGAGGCCGATGGCCTGGTAAGCGGCACCCCCTGCTTGGATGTCGATGAGGCCGAGCGCCTGATTTCGGGCATCGTCGACCCCGCACACGCGGCCATCGAAGCCCAGGCGCCCGCCGGTTCCCCGCATGCACCGTCGTTGCGTCCTCATGCCAAGGACGCCGAACCCGTACTCACCTTCGACCATGTCGAGTTTGCCTATCCCAATGGCGGCGCCGCCGTCCACGACCTCAACCTGACCCTCTATCCCGGCGAGCTCGTGGGCATCGTCGGCCAGAACGGTGCCGGCAAGACCACGCTCACCAAGCTGCTCACAGGCCTGCTTAAGCCCGCCTCGGGCAGCGTGCGCGTCACGGGACTGGATACCGTAGCCGTTCCCACGAGCCGTATCGCCCGCGAAGTCGCGACCCTCTTCCAAAACCCTGACCGCCAGATCTGCAAGGACACCGTGCTCGACGAGGTCGCCTTTGGCCTGGAGCTTGGCGGCATGGACCGTGCCGAGGCTCTGCGTCGCGCCCAGCTGGTCATCGACCGCTTTGGTCTGCCCGCCGACGAGGCGCCTTTCTCGCTTTCGCGCGGCCAGCGACAAATGGTGGCGCTCGCCTCCGTCGTAGTGGTTGAGCCCAAGATCGTGGTGCTCGACGAGCCCACGAGCGGCCTTGACTACCGCGAGTGCATGACCGTCATGGAAACGGTGCGCACCATGGCAGAGCGCGGCTGCGCCGTGATCATGGTCTGCCACGATATGGAAGTCGTTTCCGACTTTGCCGAGCGCATCGTTGTGATGGCCGACGGCCGTATCCTCGACCGCGGACGCACACACGAGCTATTCTCGAACATCGATCTCATGCAGCGTGCCTACGTGGAGCCGCCCCAGGTCATTGAACTCTCGCGCCGCTTGGCATCCTCCGTCTCCCCCGCTTTTGCGCAGGTGAGCGAGGTTACCGATATCGTTCGCATTACCGAGGAGATGGTCCGTCGTGGTTAACGTCATCGACTATATGCCGGGCGACACGCTGTTGCATCGCCTGAACCCCGTCGTCAAGCTGGGCCTTGCCGCCGCCATCATCATCGGCATCTTTTTGTCCGAAACCTATGTGGCGCTGTTGGGCTTTTTGGCACTCACCCTTGCGCTGGGCGCCTACGCCGGTGTCGTCGATCGCCTGTTCTCGCTGCTCAAGTTGCTGATTCCGCTCGCGCTTATCATGCTGGTGCTCCAGCTGGCCTTTATGCGCGATGGCAACGTGGTGTGGGGTTTTTATCACCGACACGGGCTTCGTCACAGGATCGAAGGCCTGCCTGCGCCTGCTGGGTGTGGCGTTACCGCTCATCCTCATGCTCATGGTGACCAAGCTCAACGACCTTGCCAACGCCTGCGTCGAGGTGCTGCACGTGCCGTATCGCTATGCCTTCACCTTTACCACGGCGCTGCGCTTTGTGCCGGTGTTTGGTCAGGAGATGAACGCCATCATGGAGGCGCAGACCGCACGCGGCGTCGAGTACGACACCAAGAACCCCATCAAGAAGCTTAAGCTCATGCTGCCACTGTGTGTGCCACTGCTCATCTCGAGCGTGGGCAAGACCGATGCCACAGCCTTGGCGGCAGAACAGCGCGGCTTCTATCTGCGTACGCGCGCCAGCTCGTACAAGCGCTACCCCATCAAGGGCCTAGACATCGCCGTGCTCATCGTCAGCATCGCCCTCATCGCCATCGGCTTCCTGTTCTAGTTCACCACTGACAGCAACCGCCCAACGCAAAAGGCCTCGGCTCGCACCAAACGAGCCGAGGCCTTTACTGTTTCACCAGATAAAACCTACCAAAATTAACCTGTCCCTTTTTGACAGGTCGGAAGCTAGAGGCGGTAGGGGGCGCCGCTGCGGATGATGGATTCACGCACCAGGACGTCCATGGCGTCGAGGGTGATCTCGGGCATCTCTCGGTACTTCTGCAACACCGATAGCTCGGTGCAGGCCAGAATGACGCGGTCGCAGCCGCTACGGGCGAACTCCCACATCACGCGGTCGAACTTATCCATATCGGGCTCGCGTCCGGCCTTCACATCATCGTAGATAAGCGACATCACATCGTTCTGACGTTTCTCGCTGGGATAGACAACCTCAACACCCGCAGCCTTACATTCGCGGCCGTAGACACCCGCGCCCACGGTTCCGTCGGTGCCCATGATGCCAATCTTGTGCACCGGCTCGGCCGGCATACTCAGGTTGGGGTCGAACTCGCACTCCCCCATCACCGCACCGGCCAGAGCATAGCGCACCGACTCACGCGGCATGTGGATAATCGGCACCTTCGTAAACGACTGGATCTGGTCGTAGAAGTAGTGCGACGTGTTGCAGGGAATGGCAATGTGCGCACAGCCCAGCGACTCGAGTGCCTGGGCACACTCTTTCATGGTCGCCAGCAGCTTGGCATGCTCGCCGGTCTTAATGGCCAACGTGCGGTCGGGCATGGTCGACTTGGAGAGCACCACCATGTCGATATGTTCCTGATCGCAGGCAGCAGCCGTATGACGCACCACCTGGTCGTAGTAATACGACGTGGCCTCGGCGCCCATGCCGCCGATAACTCCCAGCTTTTCCATCGCCGCCTCCTTGGTGACGCTTGCGCAATTGCGCGTATCACACCCGCGCCCGCCCGATGCAAACCGGACGGGCACCGCGCTCATCTACTTGTAATACGTCTTGAACAGCTTAAAGTGGCGCAGCTTGGTGTGCCACATGCGCAGCCAGCGGTTAAAGACAAAGTCGCCCTTCATAAACGAAGGGTCGGCGCCCTTACCTTCCTTGTCCAGGCGATGCACCTTAGCGCGCAGCTCGGGATCCTTGACGTACTTGTCGACGACGCCCATGGGGACGACCATCCACAGGGCCTCGTCCTGCGCCGTCACAAACTCCGGCTCAAACGGACGGTTGAACACATACTCGTCCACCACATACTTGGCAACGTTAAAGCCGCTGTTGGTAACGTAGTAGTTGCTGCGGCCCTGGCGCGTGTTGAAATCGAAGAACTTAAACGAGCCGTCGCGCTCGTCGTACTTAACGTCAAAGTTGGAATAGCCCACAAAGTGAAGGTCCTCGAGCAGCTTGCGCACGCCGCCCATGAGTTCGTCGTTAGGCTCGGTAATGATACAGGCATGGTTGCCGACACCGTGGGGCTGATGCTCCTCGAGCAGCACATGGCCCAGGCACATCATGCGGACCTTACCGTTGCGGTCGGAATAGCTGGTGAGCACGCGCATGTACTCGTCGTTGCCGGGCACGCGATCCTGCAAGATCAGATCGTCGGTGTAGCCGCTGGCATACGAATCGCGAATGACCTGTTCCAGCTCGGCGCGGTCGGCAATCTCATAGGCCTTCTTCTGGCCCTCGAACTCATGCTGCCACCACATGATGCCGTCAGAAGGCTTCAGAATCATCGGGTAAGGAAAATCGATCTGGTCGAGCACTTCGGCAGGCGCCTCACCCTGGGCATTAAGCATCGCCTTGGTAAAGGTAAACGTGTGTGGATAGGGCACGCCATGCTTCTCGCACAGCTCGTAGAAGATCTCCTTCTTCTGGCACTGCTCGAGCATGCTGTAGGGCGCGTAGGGAGCGACGATGTTATCCGCCAGCTCATGAGCATCCTTGGCTTGAGCCACGAGAGCGACATAGTTGTCGCCACAGCCCACAAGGACAATAGTCTTGTCGGCATGCGCTTGGGCAATGCCGTTGACGGTTTTGAGCATCACGGGCATGGTGTCGATATCCACGTTGGGCGTGTAGTCGATAATCTGGCTGCGGTACGCGGGACCCGTCTGATACTTGCCAAAGACCAGACTCTTGACCTGGTACTCCTCGTAGAAGGCGCGCGCCACCGAATAGGCGTTGATGTCGCCACCAAGCAGCACGGGAATGAACTCGCGCTCTGTAAATTGCAATGCCATGGAAACTTCCTATCATGAACTGCCCACACAACGGGCGGTCTTTGCGCAACTGATTTATTCTAGCGTGCCAAGCCGCCGGCGCCCAAAGCTCCACCGTATCTATGGCAATCGACGTAATCGTCCAGCACGAAGACGGCGCTCACCGTTGTATGACAATGGGCAATGAACCTACCATTGTTGTAGGATTCATCGTATTGACATCTTCGAGCGAAAGGCGCACACGTGCCCCAAGACCATCCGACCGATAATCCCATCCTCAATGCCGCGAGGCGCGAGCTGGCAGAACGTGCGAAAGCGACCGCTCCCCTGTGCACGGCAAACGACGCCTACAACGGACCCGCCCGCATTGTCTCGATCAACACGTCGGCACACAAGGGCACGCGCAAGTCGCCCGTCGCCGACGGGCACGACACCGTTATAGAGCAATTTGGCCTCGCCTCTGATGCGCACGCCGGGCATTGGCACCGCCAGGTTTCCCTTTTTAGCTGCAGAGTCTATCCAGACGGCGCAGGCGCGCGGGCTCGATGTGCACGAGGGCGACTTTGGCGAGAACTTCACAACCCGGGGCATCAACCTGCTCTCGCTCCCCTTGGGCACACAGCTCAAGCTTGGCAGCGAGGTGCTTGTCGAAATCAGCCAAATCGGCAAGGTCTGCCACACACGCTGTGCCATCTACTATCTCGCCGGCGACTGCATCTTTCCCCACGAGGGCGTTTTTGGCGTGGTACTAAAGGGCGGAGAGGTCTACGCCGGCGACGATATCCAGGTAATCAAACTCGGCGACGGCACCTGTTCGTTCACCCCCGCCGAGGCCCTCGAAGAGATTGAGCAGGCTCGCCAGAAGGGCACGCTGTAGTTATAAAACCCCACGTTGAGATGGCTTTTACAGCCCAAAACTCCTCTCAAACAGAGCTCTGTAACGTTAAAGTTGAACTCTATGGTTTCTCAACAATTCATCATAACTGCAGGTCAAAGCCAAAGCCTCAAGTTCAACTTGACCCTTTAGAACCTTTAAGGTTCAAGTTGAGGTCGAAAGCAGTAGTAGAATACCTTTCGAACTATAACCTACGATTGATTGCAGAGGGACTGGATGCAGCATTCGAACCATCGCACCGCAGCGCTCATCGCGTCGAAGCCGGCTCGTATCATCACGAGCGCCGCGCTTGCCGTTACACTGACGGCCGCGCCGATGCTCTCCCCCGTCGCAGCCTATGCCGCCTCGCAGGCAACGCAGGATCAGCTTTCCGCTGCCCAGCAGAAAATCGAAACCGCCACGAGTGCCTACAACGAAGCCCGCACCAAGCTCGAGGATCTGCAGAAGCAAATCGACACTAACGAGGCAAGCATCGAGAAGATCGAAGCCGAACTTCCCGATCAACAGGCCAAGGCGAGCTCCGCCATGCGCGATCTGTATAAGTACCAGAAGGGCACCAACCCCATCGTGAGCTTCCTGGTCAACGCGCAGAGCCTGGGCGAGTTCATCACCACCTGCAAGTACACCAACCAGATCACGAGCTCGAGCGTCGACGAGATCGAAGAGCTCAACAAGATGCAGACCGAACTCGAGCAGAACAAGACCGAGCTCGAGCAGGCCAAGTCCCAACTCGAGACCGAGCAGAAAACCGCCGAGGACGCACTGGCACAGGCCCAGCAGCTTCGCAGCGAAGCCCAGGCAAAGGCCGAGCAGGAGAATGCCGCCGAGCTGGCCAAGCTCGAGGCCGACAAGGCCGCTGCCGCCGAGAAGCTCTCGGGCGAGGGCGTGAGCGGCAACAACTCCAACAGCCAGGCCAATAACGCCAACACCACTATCGACACCACGGTGAACAACTCCAATACCGGCAACTCCGATTACGACTCGTTTATCAACGAGTGGACGAGTCGCATCGACAACTACCTCGCCGGCTCCCCCATGGCAGGCCAGGGTTACAACTTTGCCGTGGCAGCCTGGAACACCGGTGTTGACCCTCGCTGGTCTCCCGCCATCGCCTGCATCGAGAGCAGCAAGGGCCTCTATTGTGCCGGCTCCTATAACGCCTGGGGCTGGAGCGCCCGCGGCGGCGGCTGGCGGAGCTTTGGTAGCTGGAGCGAGGGCGTCTCTGCCCACGTTGCCTACCTGGGCGCCAACTATGGCTCCACGCTTACCCCGGCAGCCGCCAAAAAGTACTGCCCGCCCACGTGGCAGGACTGGTACAACAAGGTTGCAACCCAGATGAACCGCATCTAAGATCAACGTCAAAGGGCCCCAATTGGGGCCCTTTTTCTTTTACGCGACGGAGGTATCGACGACGCCAGTCGCGTTTGCAATGGCAACAATGATAATCATTGCCAACAAGAGCACACCCATAGCCTTGAGCCAGAGCTTTGCAAGCTTTTTACCGCGGTATCTATCGAGTAGCTCAAACCGCCGGCGAAGGCGGCGTTTGTCGAGCATCACAAAATGGATGAGCACTACGAGACCGTCGACGAAGATAAAATACTCAATCGCGAGAAACCACATCGGGTAGTTTTGGTTGGCGCCCGTAGGATGAAAAACGGCAAAATGGCTTCCGGCAAAGAAAACAAGTAGCGAAAGATAGACGAATGCGTTCCAAATGCGCCCAACGGTGTCGGGAATGCGGGAGAGTAAATTCGGGCGCTCAGGCACCAACGGCAATCCACCCTGAGACTGATCCGTGGGGAGCACGGGCGCAGGGCACACGGCTCGCCGCTCCGGAGGCTCTTGAAAGGAAGCAGCATTCGGCGCGGACGACGCATACGATGCGCGTGCAGCGTGCCCTAGCGCCTTCGCGCTTGCAAAGCGCTTGTCCGGATCGAGCGCCATCGCCATGCAAATAACATCGGCAAGCGAGGCGGGGACGTCACGTGCCTCGCATTGCTCGCGTATGTTCCGACCTGGCTTGGGATCGGCCCCCGTCAGACAAAAGAACAGCAGGGCACCGAGCGCATAGACATCGCTGCGCACGCTCGTCTGGCCAAAACCATACTGCTCGGGCGGCGCATAGGGACGCGTGCCAAACTTAACGGTATCGGCATCGGCTCCCTCGCGCCACACGCGAGCGATTCCCAAATCGATAATCACCAGCGATGAAAACGTCATGCCTGTATCGGGCGTATAGTTTGCGCCCGACACGATGATATTCGAGGGCTTTAGGTCGCGATGGATCACCGGAGCGGCCATCTCCCCCGCCGACGCAAAGCCGGCATGGAGCTCCGCAACTGCATCACAAAGGGCGCCAAACAGCTCACAAGCATAATCGGGCGTCGCACCCAAACGCCCCACCAGGGCCCCGAGCGTTTCGCCTTCGATGTATTCCATGACCACGCAAAGCTCGTCGCCCACGCGGCGGCAATCGACAATCCGAGGCAAGTGCTCGTAACGTCGCCCAGCATGCTGGGCCGCAAACAGGCGTTCATACGCCCCGCCAATCTGGGCCGACGCGTCGATGCGCTTGCGAACAAAGGGGCCAAGAGATCCTCCGCCGGAGCCCTCAAAGTACACGAGCTCGGTCGTCTCGACGTCGGAGTGCTTGAGCACACGGTCTACGCGATAACTGTCATCACGCTCAAGTGACGCCAGGTGTCCGGCGAGCGCAGCAGTCAGCTCATCATCGGAATATGTTGGGCTCTGAGTATCCATAGCGTCCATAATAACGCAGGGCACGGACGCCCCATGACGCCCGTGCCCTGCACGTTCTAAATATCGTGAACACCGCTTCCGCCGGCAGCTAGCTGTTAGCTCACCGTCTCTTCACCAAAGCGATACAGCTCCTCGTTCACCTTTTGCAGGCTGCAGCCACGATCGATACAGAAAATGATGATGGCGTCACGGCGGTCCTTGCAGTTGAGGACATTGACGCCCGCCGCCGTCAAGGCGCGGTTGGTCTCCTTGAGCGTCAGCGCCATGGCAAAGGCAATCTGCAGTACCTTATTGCGGCTCGGATGCCGCGCACCGGTAAAGATCTGATAGCCAAACGTCTCGTTGAGGTCGGCCATACGCACCACGCGCGAACGCTCCAGCCCCTTTTCTTCCAAAAGCTGTTTCAGATACCCCGAAAGCGACGGGGCGGTAAAGTCGTGCTCTTTGATATAGCCCTCGATACTCGGAGCATCGAGCAGCTCGTTGAGCAACTCTTCGGTTAGCTTCTTATCGGGCATATGGCCTCACCCCCCCCCCAGCTCGCCATAGTAACCATGGTTTTTTAATTCTAGTTCAAAAAACCGCTCACGTCAGAACGTTCCCAGCTGGCAACCTGGTCGGGAGATACCGTGCTCATCGCTTCGAACTTCCAGGTGCCGCCCGCTTTGAGATGCTTGGTGTTCGCAAGAGCCGTTCCCACCTGATTGCCGTCTACGTCATACAGAACATACTCAATCTGAATGTAGCTTTGCTCTTTATCCGTATTATTGGTCAACGTGCCCGTGATCTTATACGCGAACTGATTGGCTCTGTTAGACCAAATTTGACACGATCGGCTGTTCGTCGAACCGGAAAATAATCGGGCTATCCCCGCCCATCGCGGTCCGCGCCCTCCCGTCAGCCTTCCCCGAAGATCCCAGCCTGACGTCGAAGGGCAGGCCGCCCTCGCGGACCACCGCCCTGAGGAATATGTTCATGGCGCCCGACATGGAGAGCCCGAGCTCGTCGAGCACGGCCACG
>ENA-OQES01000258-OQES01000258.1-human-gut-metagenome-genome-assembly--contig:-NODE-258-length-23233-cov-3.727949_pt1 | contig 23233 bp, 31 predicted proteins | sample MGYA00242798_ERZ504641 | MGnify/ENA primary metagenome ERZ504641 (study PRJEB26092, sample SAMD00036327) | human gut metagenome | host: Homo sapiens | study: EMG produced TPA metagenomics assembly of...
GAGGGCGAGCCGAAAGCAAGAAAAGCGAAGATTGTAAGACGTCCGGTATCTATCAGTGATACACATCCGCTGTGGACGAAAGAACCCAAGCGAGTGTACAAAGGATGACTATACTTGAATTTTTACCGCAAGGTGTTCATGGATTACAAAGAGCCACTGTTCTGGATTCACCTGAACATGGATTATCCGTTTAATTTAAAAGGTATTCTGTACTTCCCGAAGATCAATACAGAGTATGATTCCATCGAAGGAAAGATTAAACTTTACAATAACCAGGTATTTATCGCAGATAATATTAAAGAAGTAATCCCAGAGTTCCTTATGGTACTTAAGGGAGTGATCGACTGTCCAGATCTGCCGTTGAACGTATCACGTAGTGCACTGCAGAACGACGGATTTGTAAATAAAGTTGCTGATTACATTTCTAAGAAGGTTGCTGACAAGCTGAACGGAATGTTCAAGACAGACCGTGAGAATCATGAGAAATACTGGGATGACATCAGCCCATTCATTAAGTTCGGCTGCCTGAAGGATGAGAAATTCGGTGAGAAGATGAAGAATTCTATGCTTTACAAGAATCTTGATCATAAATACATGACTCTCGAAGATATCATCAAAGAAGCCAAAGGCGAAGAAGCTGATGCAGCCAAGACAGAGGAAGCTAAGGCAGAAGAAACAAAAACAGACGCAGAAGAGTCTAAGGACGCAGATGCGAAGGAAGAAGAGAAGACAAGAATCTTCTATGTAACAGATGAAGTACAGCAGAGCCAGTACATCAACATGTTCAAGGCCCAGGGACAGGATGCGATCATTCTGACACATAACATTGATTCTGCATTTATCACATACCTTGAGCAGAAACATCAGGAAGTTCAGTTCTTGAGAATTGATGCAGATGTACATGATTCTCTGAAGGATGAAGTTGCAGAAGATGAGAAGGAAGAATTCCAGAAGACAACAGACAGCCTTGTTGAAATCTTCCGCAAAGAGCTTGGCAATGAGAAGCTTGATGTTAAAGTTGAAAAGCTCAAAGATGAGAATGTAGCATCTATGGCAGTTCTTTCTGAGGAAAACAGAAGAATGCAGGAGATGATGAAGATGTATGGTATGGGCGGCATGGATGCATCCATGTTCGGAAGCCAGGCAACACTGGTTCTTAACGCCAACCATCCGCTGGTTCAGTTCCTTGTAGCGAATAAGGACAGCAAGAACGCGTCAATCATCTGCAAACAGCTGTATGATCTTGCAATGCTTGCTCATAAGCCGTTAAGTCCGGAAGAGATGACAGCATTTGTTAAGAGAAGCAATGATATCATGATGCTTCTGACAAAATAATAAAGTAAAATGATGAGAAACATGTTCCATGAGTTTCTCATCATTGGCAGTAATAAGTTCAGCCGCTTCACGATTATTTGACCGTGAGGCGGCTGTTATTATGTGCGCCTTGCGGCACACATTGCTAATGGATTTTTAAATTTACATCAACTCAAATGCAATCTCCTTTTTTTCAAAAAGAACTTCTTTACCATCTCATCCCATTCGCGTTCCAGGGTCTTATCCATCATAAAACTCTTGAAGGAAGTTCCTGTCACGCAGGTGAGATGAGTTCCATCGTAACGTATATTCAAATATAGTCCCTGCACGTCAGCAGGATTAAGTCCCAGTTCTTTCTGTTCAATCAGACGGGAAATATTCTTTGAATTTAGGCTGAAGACAAAATGAAAACCGAGCGGTGTTTTCTTTCCCTTAATTAAGGAAAAACAAAATTCACGCAGATTTTTCCAAAGAGAATATTCCGGAATCTCTTCTTCGGAATCAAAGAAATCTTTCTGTATATACCCGTCAATCCGAAAGGTATTAAACGTAATAATCTCTCCTTCAATAAAAGAGAAATTGTCAAAGGTCTCTTTTAACAGAAGGTGAGACATGAAGCTTTTTACATTTGTTAAAGTCAGTGAAATCATATAAATCAGATACCTCCGCAGCTGTTTAAGTTCTTAATCGTCTACCTATCATTGTACTAAAAGGAATGGCGAGATACAAGCGCAGATTTGTTGACTTTTATTGCTAAAAAATGTACTATTAAAACAGTATGGGATTCTATACACTATATAAAAAACAGAAAGAATATAGATATATGAAGAAAACAATAAAAAGAAAGCAAAACTGGAATCCGGATCGGGGTCGGATGTGCGCTGGTCATTACAGTGATACTCCTGGCAGTGCAGGGTGTTAGCAATCTGACAAAGAAGCCAGTCGACACCAGTGAAGGAATTGCATATATAAAAGGCAAAGAATCTGCAGATGCGAAGACGATTGAGCAGAAGATTAATCAGTTGGAAAAGAAAGATGGAACAGGAGATTCATCCGATACAAGAAGCATGAAGGAACGCTTTTCCGGTGCTGTTGTGATGGGCGATTCCATTGCGGCGAGCTTTACAGAGTATGACGTACTGAATACATCAAGTGTTGTTGCGAAAATTGGAATTCATTTCAGCGAACTGGATGATCAGATCGAGCAGGCAAAACAACTGGATCCGCAGATTGTTTTTTCTGGCATATGGGATGAATGATGTAACTAAGACAAACGGAGATGTAGACAAGTTTATCAAGGATTATTCAGATGTGATTAAGAAGATTCAGAAGGCTATGCCGGATGCGCACATTTTTGTGAATGCTGTTTTTCCGGTGCAGGAAAGTGCGGTAGAGAAGGAGCCGGCACTTGCAAATATCGCAGATTACAATGAAAAACTAGAAGCGATGTGTGAAAAGAAGCAGATCGGATACATTGATAATTCAGATATTATAGAAGATGAGTATTATGAAGAGGATGGAATTCATTTTAAAGCGAATTTCTATCCAATCTGGGCAGAAAAGATGGCGGAGGTGGCAACGCTATGACAGAGAAAAGACAGCAAATGATCTCTGCGATGAAATATATACTTTTAGTAATTATCGTGGGATATCTTGTGATATTGATGCTATATGCAAGTGGAAGTAAGCGGACATTTTTCAGAAGTATCAAAGGCTGTGAGCAGTGTATTGGACAGTAAAGAACTTGTGCAGATGGATGACCAGATGCTTAAGAGAAATTATGGACTGAACAGTGCGGATTACAAGGGTGTTTTGTATTATTCTTCTCCGTCCAGTATTTCAGCAGCGGAAGTTCTGGTGATACAGGTGAAAAAATGATGCACAGATAGAAAATGTGACAAATGCGATCGCACAGAGAAAAGCACAGAGAATAGAAGATTTTGATTCTTATCTGCCGGAACAGGTGAAGCTTTTAGAGGACTCACAGGAAAGCATTCGTGGAAGATATATCTTCTTCGCAGTATCTTCGAAAGCTTCTGAATATCGCAGTGCATTTGATAAGAGTCTGTAGAATGGGGGAGCAGATGTTATTTAGTAGTATTACATTTTTGATTTTTATTTCTGCCGATCATGCTGGCAGTTTATTATATCGCACCATATCAATGGAAGAATCTCCTGCTACTTGCAGGCAGTCTGATCTTCTATGCCTGGGGCGAACCGGTTTATATCATTCTGATGATACTCAGTATTTTGTTAAACTATTTTTTGTGGAATGGATATTGAGAATAAGAGTGAGAATGAGGCGAAAGCAAAACGGTCACTGGTCTTTTGCAATAACAGTAAATATTGTTTTGCTTGTGTTCTTTAAATATTTTGGATTTTTTGGTAGAAAGTACGAATACGTTGTTCGGAATCAGTATTCCATACAGGGAACTGGCATTACCGATTGGAATTTCTTTTTACACATTTCAGGAAATTTCCTATATTGTAGATGTATATCGAGGCAAGGTAAAAGCACAGCAGAGTCTGGTGAAGTATGCGCTGTATGTATCCATGTTTCCGCAGCTGGTTGCCGGACCAATCGTCTGTTATGGAGATATTGAGAAGCAGCTTACCGCAAGGAAAATCTCCGGAAGAAAGTTGGGACAGGGCGCGATGCTCTTTATTATTGGACTTTCGAAGAAAGCAGTGCTTGCAAATACACTGGGAAAGATTTTTGAAGAAATCTCATCGACATCAGCAAGTAACCTGACAGTTCTGATGGCATGGCTTGGATGTATTACTTATGCATTCCAGATTTATTTTGATTTCAGCGGCTATTCAGATATGGCAATCGGACTTGGAAGAATGTTCGGTTTTGAGTTTAAGAAGAACTTTGATGTGCCGTATATTTCTAAAAGTATTACAGAATTCTGGCGCAGATGGCACATTTCTTTGAGCTCCTGGTTCCGTGAATACGTATATATTCCGCTTGGTGGAAATCATGTGACGATTTCAAGAAATATTGTAAACCTTTTGATTGTCTGGATGCTGACCGGAATGTGGCACGGAGCTGCATGGAATTTTATTGTATGGGGAATCTATTATGGAGTAGTTCTCGTACTGGAGAAATATGTCTGGGGGGTCAATTGTGGATCGGTGGCCAAGTGTATTGCAGCATATTTATGCATTAGTACTGGTGCTGGTTGGCTGGGTGTTTTTCTTTAGTCCAAGCCTTGGAGCAGCACTTCGTTACCTCTTTGCAATGGTTGGCGGCGGAGCAGGATTTGCCAGTAAAGAAGTATTCTTTGTGATCCTGACACACTGGTTGTTCTACTTGTTGGCAGTAATTGGATCAACAACACTTGGATCAAGAATGCTCCGTGCAATCCTGAATGTGTCTGAGAATCATACAGTACGGACTGTAATCACACTGGTTGTTTTCTTTGGAATGCTGGCAATATCAGTTGCTTATCTGATCGCAGATACGTACAATCCGTTTTTGTACTTTAGATTCTAGAGAGTTATAGAAAACAGTGAATGACAACAATTAAGGTGAAAAGATGAAGAAAGATAGACAGAGAAAAGTACAGGAGAAATTGGTTGGTATTATATTTATTCTGACCTTGTTTCTATTCCTTATTATAAATGTTATTGTGCCTGACAGAGAAAAATCAGTGCAGGAGAACCGTATGCTTGCAACGAAGCCAAAGTTTCGCCTGAGCAGTCTGATAAGCGGAGATTATGATGAAAAACTTTGAAGCTTATATGGATGATCAGTTTGTTGGAAGAGACATGTGGAGAAAGCTGAAAGTTACGGTGGACCGGATTGGTGGAAGTCGTCTGGAAAACGGTGTCTATATCGGAACGAATGGGACAGCTTTTTAGAACAGATTGAAGTTGCATGATGAGAATCATCTTGCCGCAAATATTAAGGCAATCAAATCATTTTCAGAGAGTCAGTCCAAGATTCCGGTTCGTATGATGCTTGTCCCGGATGCAGCAAATGTATTGAATCATTCCCTTCCGTCACTCGCGAAGCCGGAGGATCAGACACAAATGTTCAGTATGGTTCGTAAGGATCTTGGAGATAGCGTTGAGTGGATTGACGTGTCAACGGAATTGAATAAACATAAGACAGAGAAGATTTATTACAAAACAGATCATCACTGGACGACACTTGGTGCATTTTATGCATTTCAGGCGGCGGCACCATCCCTTGGGATTGAAGGAGATCTTTCTGGGAAATATGTTTCCTATGCAGTTTCAGACAGCTTTAACGGAATGTTGGCGTCAAAAAGCGGAGTGAACCTTGGAGAGAAGGAACAGATTGATATTTATGTGCCGACAGAAGAAGATACAGACTTGATCGTAGATTACGTGGATGAAGGAAAGCGTTCCACATCCTTATATGATTCTTCTAAATTAAAGGAGAAAGATCAGTATACGGTATTTCTAGGAGGAAATTCATCCCTTCTTGATATCCGTACAGTTTCTACAAGCACAAAGCGTCTTCTCCTTGTGAAAGATTCCTTCGCAAATTCATTTATTCCGTTTCTGACGCCGTACTACAGAGAAATCGTAGTTGTGGATCCGAGATATTACAGCGGAACGATCAATGATCTTATGGATTCCTACAGAATCTCAGAGGTTCTGTTTTTATACAGTGGAAATACATTTTTCAAAGACAATAATATAAGTGGAGTGTTTGCAGTTGAGTAATCGAATCAAAGAAGAATTTTTACAGAAGAGTGAGCCGGTAAGGCTGAATAAATATTTGAGCGAGGCGGGCGTGTGTTCCAGAAGGGAGGCAGACCGCCTCATTGAGACTGGACGCGTGACAGTTGATGGACAGCGTGCGCAGACCGGTATGCGTATCGTGCCGGGACAGGTTGTGAAAGTTGGAAATAAAGTCGTTTCCAAACAGGACGAGATGATCGTGCTGGCAGTGAATAAGCCGCGCGGGATTGTCTGTACAGAAGAACGCAGAGAGAGGGACAGCATTGTCCGTTTCCTAAATTATCCGGTGCGTGTGACTTATATCGGACGACTTGATAAGGATTCTCATGGACTCCTTCTGATGACGAACAACGGTGATATCATCAATAAAATGATGCGTGCAGCCAATAAACATGAGAAAGAATATAAAGTAACTGTTGATAAAGAGATTACGGAAGACTTCTTAAAGAAGATGGCAGCAGGAGTTCCGATTCTTGATACCGTAACACGTCCGTGTACAGTGCAAAAAAATCGGTAAATATACATTTTCCATAATCCTGACACAGGGGTTGAACCGTCAGATCCGCAGAATGTGTGAGGCTCTTGGATATGAAGTGAAGGATCTTTTACGCGTCCGCGTGATGAATATCACACTGGATGGATTGAAGGATGGACAGTACAGAAAACTAACAGATCAGGAATTGAACGAATTATATGATCAGCTGAAAGATTCTTCTGCATTGCCCGGTGGAAAATATCAGGAACAGTGGGCAGCAACACAAGATAATAGAACGAGACATGGGAAAGGGAAGAAGCGATGATGGATGAGCAGAAAGAAATGAATCACATGCGAGAACTAGTGGAACTTCTGAACAGAGCAAGACGTTCTTATGAGCAGGAAAATACAGAGATCATGAGCAACTACGAGTATGACAAGCTCTATGATGAACTGCAGGAGTTGGAAGAGAAGCTTGGTACGAGAATGGCAAACAGTCCGACGGTAAATGTTGGATATGAAGTACTCAGTGAGCTCCCGAAAGAGCGTCATGAGCGTCCGATGCTTTCTCTGGACAAAACGAAAGATGTAGAAAGGCTGAAGGAATTCCTAGGCGGACAAAAATGCATTAATCTCCTGGAAACTGGACGGACTTACTGTTGTTCTGACCTATCAGAACGGAGAACTTGCGAAGGCAGTCACCAGAGGAAACGGAGTGATCGGTGAGGTCATTACAAACAATGCGAAAGTTATTTAAGAATGTACCGCTTAAGATTCCATATCAGGGAGAACTTGTACTGCGAGGAGAGGCAGTTATTTCCTATAAAGATTTCGAGAAGATCAATGAAGAGATTGAGGATGTAGATGCGAAATATAAGAATCCACGAAATCTTTGCAGCGGTTCTGTTCGTCAGCTGAATAATGAAATCACTGCAAAGAGAAATGTAAGATTCTACGCATTTACACTCGTTCGTGCAGAAGGCGTGGACTTCCAGAATTCCAGAAAATATCAGATGCAGTGGCTTGAAAACCAGGGATTTGATGTTGTGGAGAACCATGAAGTGACAAGAGATACGATTGAAGAGGAAGTGGCATGGTTTGCCCGTGAGATTGAGCACAACGAAGTTCCATCGGACGGTCTTGTGCTTGTGTATGATGATATTGCTTACGGACAGTCACTTGGAACAACAGCGAAGTTCCCAAGAGATTCCTTTGCCTTCAAATGGGCAGATGAGATCCGCAACACAAAGTTGCTTGAGATTGAGTGGAGTCCGTCAAGAACAGGTCTGATCAATCCGGTGGCGGTTTTTGAGCCGGTAGAGCTTGAAGGAACGACAGTCAGCCGTGCAAGCGTCCATAATATCAGCATCATGGAAGAACTTGAACTTGGTGTTGGAGATGAGATCCAGGTATACAAGGCGAACATGATCATTCCGCAGATTGCGGAGAATCTGACAAGAAGTGGAGTGAAAGATATTCCAAAAGTTTGTCCGGTCTGTGGAGGTGAGACGAAAATCTCTATGGAAAATGAGACAAAGACGCTGTATTGTACCAATCCGAAGTGTCAGGCAAAGCATGTGAAGTCCTTTGCACTTTTTGCGAGCAGAGATGCGATGAATATTGAGGGTCTTTCAGAGGCGACACTGGAGAAATTCATTTTCCACGGCTATGTGAAAGACTTTACAGATCTCTTCCATCTTGATAACTACAGAGATGAGATTATGACAATGGATGGCTTTGGCGAAAAATCTTTCCTGAAACTGCAGAGCAGTATTGAAAAGGCAAGAAAGACAACACTTGCAAGACTGGTTTATGGTCTCGGAATCCCGGGAATCGGAAGTGCGAATGCGAAGGTGATCTGTCGTGCATTGGGAAATGATCCGCAGCGTGTGCTTCACGCAGAAGAGGCAGAACTGGTTGAGATCCAGGGTGTCGGAGCAGTCATGGCGAAAAGCTATGTAGATTATTTTAAAGAGGAAGAGCATCAGGAAATCTATAAGCGACTTCTTGACGAAGTGGAATTAGAAGAAGCGGAAGTAACAGAAGACAGTCAGAAATTTGCCGGAGTGAACTTTGTTATTACCGGAAGTGTTGAACATTTTGCAAATCGTGCAGAGGTAAAGGCTGAGATTGAAAAACGTGGCGGTAAGGTGACGGGAAGTGTCACATCAAAGACAAATTATTTGATCAACAATGACGTAAATTCCACATCTTCGAAAAAATAAAAAGGCAAGAGATCTCGGAGTTCCAATTATTTCAGAAAAAGATTTTCTGGAAATGCTGTAAAGAAACAGTGGAAATACACAGTGGAAATACACAGGTTATAGGAAAGGTGACTTAAAATAACTGGGAGATGATAGTGTGAAGAAAAATAAATTTTACCAGTTGGCCGGAACAGCGGTATTCCTTTTGGATCAATGGATAAAAGATTATGTAGAAAAGAACTTGAAGATGGGAGAGAAGAGGAAGCTGGCAGAGAAGCTGGAACTCCGGCGTGTCCATAATCCGGGAATCTGCCTGGGAGTTTTTGCAAATAAACCGGAAAAGGTGAAAAAGCTTACAGAAGCAGGAACAGGTATTGTGACAGTGACACAGATGCTGATACTTCTTGGAAACAATCATGTTTTGAAAAAAGCAGGAATCACACTTGCGGCAGCGGGTGCGTGGAGTAATCTGGCAGACCGTTATCATAAAGATAAGGTGGTTGATTACATCGGAGTTAAGACAGGAAAGGAAAAGTTGGATCAAGTAACATATAACCTGGGAGACTTTGCAATCGGAGCAGGCGGAGTACTCTGGGTTCTTGGTTCTATGTTTAAGAAAGAAGGAACAGAATTATGATTCAGGATATACAGCCACATCAGTTTGATAACCAGTACAGACCATGCCCTCCGGATGCACAGAGCTATGCATTGTATTACGAAGGACAAAGTGCACTGCTGAAGAAAAGGAAAGATGGAATTGAATTTCCAAGATTTCGTGATTTGGAACGGCTTAATGAAGAGATTTATGAAGAAGCAGTTTATCTGTTTACGATTGACGAGGAACGCTTTTATCTGGTACAGAACATTAGCCGTGAACGGTTGTCAGAGTTTACAATGGAGAATAAAGAATCTTTCCGTTATGCAGAACCGCAGTATCTTGCGTTTGCCGGAATAACAGGCTATCAGCTGAATAACTGGTATCGTGACCGCAAATTCTGTGGGCGTTGCGGACATCGGATGAGACACGATGAGAAAGAACGTATGATGCGTTGTGACCATTGCGGTAATATGGAATTTCCGAAGATCTGCCCGGCTGTAATCATCGGAGTGACTGACGGAGATAAGATCCTGATGTCAAAATATGCCGGAAGAGCATACAAAAAATATGCACTTCTTGCAGGATTTACCGAGATTGGAGAAACAATCGAGGAGACTGTTCAGCGTGAAGTAATGGAAGAAGTCGGGCTGAAAGTCAAGAACATACGTTATTATAAGAGCCAGCCGTGGTCTTTCAGTGATACGATCCTGATGGGGTTCTATTGCGACCTGGATGGAGAGGAAGAAATTACATTAGATCGGGAAGAACTGGCACTGGCAGAATGGTTTCAAAGGGATGAGATTCCGGTGGAGCGAGCAGAGACAGTTTGACGAATGAAATGATCATTAAGTTTAAAAAATGGTGAAGTGTAAAAACTTTCTTATGAACAGTTACAAAATAGTGAATAAATTCAGTAAGAAAAACGGAAAGATGTGAATATCTCTGAGAAATTCATATCTTTCCGTTTTGATATACTTGTTTAATTGCGTGATATTGCAGTAATAACAGTTAAGCTTCGGGACATGTGATTTTGATCACCTGCTCGATCATATGATGCAGCAGCTGTGCCTGGTTTGTGTCGGCTGCTTTGTAGTAAACTTCTTTCCCCTCTCTGCGGCTTGTGATCAGTCCGTAAGATTTCAGCTGGCGGAGATGGTGAGAGACAGCCGGGCTACTCATGTCCATCATGGAAGAAATGTTGATCACACATTCTTCGCAGTGGCAGAGAAGCCAGAAAATGCGTACCCTGCTGTTATCTCCGAGGACCTTGAACAGGTCAGCAACAATCTGGAAATCCTCCGTCTTTGCAATATTATCTATAAGAAGTTCAGTATTCAGATGTTCACCATGATTATGCGGTAAAGTATGGTCAGCCATAAACAATTCTCCTTTAAAAATATTATAGTAACTGTTCAGAGCCAACCTCCAAAATGCTACGCATTTCGTCGGTGTGGCGTATCCGCCAAATAAAATTTCAAAAACAGTTTTAAAAATGCAAGCATTTTACACCTGTTTTATGAAATTTTGCTTGGCTCTGAACAGTTACAATTCAAGAATACCTTCAGTATCTCTTTAATCATAAACGTATTGTAACACAAAAATGGCCAAATGTATTGACTTTTTCATTTGGAGAGCTATAATGTAAATATAAAGATTAAACAACTGCTTAATTGTTTAATAAAAAATAGGAGAAGATCTAAGAAATTTGATGAAAGTCAAGGATCAAAAATCAAAGAAGATTAAAGGAGAAGAAAGATGAAAAAGACGTATAAGATTGAAGTGGACTGTGCAAACTGTGCAAACAAGATGGAAGATGCAGCAAAGAACACAGCAGGTGTTCAGAATGCAACAGTGAATTTCATGACACAGAAGATGATCGTTGAGTTTGAAGAGGGACAGGATGCAAAGAGCGTTATGAAAGACGTTCTGAAGAATTGTAAGAAGGTAGAGGACGATTGCGAGATCTACCTGTAAGAGGGTGAGAAGAATGACGAAGAAGCAGAAGAAGATGCTGACCAGGATCATCACTGCGGCGGTGCTCCTGATTCTATTGAATTTCCTTCCGGTAACAGGAATTATCAGATTTGTATTGTTTTTGATTCCATATCTGATCGTTGGTTACGATATTTTGAAGAAAGCATGGAAGGGAATCTTAAACCGTCAGGTATTTGATGAGAATTTCCTGATGGCAGTTGCTACGGTCGGTGCGATTGCGATTGCATTTTATGAGAAGTCCGGAGACTTTAATGAAGCGGTTGCTGTTATGCTGTTTTATCAGATCGGTGAACTTTTCCAGAGCTATGCAGTTGGAAAGAGCCGCAGAAATATCAGTGAATTGATGGATATCCGTCCGGATTATGCGAACATAGAGCAGGATGGAAAGCTTGAGCAGGTGGATCCGGATGAAGTTGAGATCGGAACAGTGATCATTGTTCAGCCGGGAGAAAAAGTGCCAATCGACGGTGTGGTTGTAGAGGGAACCGCTACACTGAATACAAGTGCATTGACCGGTGAAAGTATTCCAAGAGAAGCAAAAGCAGGGGATGAAATCATCAGTGGTTGTATCAATCTGACAGGTGTATTGAAGATTCGTACAACAAAAGAATTCGGAGAATCAACGGTATCCAAGGTACTGGAACTGGTAGAAGAATCCACATCCAGAAAATCAAGATCAGAGAACTTTATTTCTAAATTTGCAAAATATTATACACCGGCGGTATGCTATGGCGCACTTGCACTTGCAGTGCTTCCACCACTTGTGAGAATGTTTGCAATGGGAGCTGCACCGCAGTGGAATGACTGGATCTACAGAGCACTGACATTTCTTGTAATCAGCTGTCCGTGCGCGCTGGTTATCAGCATCCCACTTAGCTTTTTCGCAGGAATCGGCGGGGCAAGTCATGAAGGAATTCTGGTAAAAGGTTCCAATTATCTTGAGGCATTATCTAAGACAAAATATGTCTTGTTTGACAAGACAGGAACTCTGACACAAGGAATCTTCGAAGTGGTTGGAGTACATCACAATCAGATGGAAGAAGAACAGCTCTTAGAGTATGCGGCACTTGCAGAGAGTGCGTCATCTCATCCAATCAGCAAGAGTATTCAGAAGGCTTACGGTAAAGAACTGGAACGTTCCCGTGTCAGTGAGATAGAAGAAATCAGTGGAAACGGAATTACAGCGAAAGTAGATGGAAAAAGCGTTGCAGCAGGAAATGCAAAGCTGATGGATCGTCTTGGTATTCCATATAAGACATGCCATAAGGTAGGAACGATTATTCACCTGGCAATTGATGGTGAATATGCAGGACACATTGTGATTTCAGATGTTGAGAAACCGACTTCTAAAGAAGCAATCACGAAACTGAAACAGGCAGGAATTCAGAAGACAATCATGTTGACGGGAGATGCGAAACAGGTGGCAGACCAGGTGGCAGCAGATCTTGGTATTGATGAGGTTCACAGCGAACTGCTTCCTGGAGATAAGGTGGAGCAGGTAGAAAGACTTCTGGCTGAGAAGCCGGCGAAGGCAAATCTGGCATTTGTCGGAGACGGTATCAACGATGCACCGGTTCTTGGAAGAGCGGATATCGGTATTGCGATGGGGGCAATGGGATCCGATGCGGCAATTGAGGCAGCAGATGTTGTCCTGATGGATGATGATCCGCTGAAGATTGTTAAGGCAATCCGAATTTCTAAGAAATGTCTCGGAGTCGTATATCAGAATATTGTATTTGCTCTCGCAGTAAAGGGCGTGTGCCTGATTCTCGGAGCACTTGGAATTGCAAATATGTGGCTCGCAATCTTTGCAGATGTGGGCGTTATGGTACTTGCAATACTCAATGCGATGCGTACACTTTTTGTGAAGAAGTTATAAAAAGAAAAGGATGAATGGTAAATGTGAGATACATTACCACTCATCCTTTTTCTAATGACTTAATCAGTAAAATCTTATACAGCTTTCAGGAACTGTACACTGTAAGCCGGCATTGTCAGCTGTCCGTTCAGAGTTACATTTTCTATTTCATCAGCATTTGCAAGCAGTTCTGTGAAATTACCCTGCAGTTCTCCATTTCCGGCAGTAAACTCAGAATCACCGGCGTTGATCGCAACGAGAACACGTTCATTATCTGTACGGCGTTCAAAGATCAGCTGATGATTTGTAATGACAACATTTCGGTAAGAACCATTGCAAAGAGCATCACTGTTTCTGCGAACTTCAATCAATTCTTTGATGAAATCAGTCAGTTCATTCGGCTTCGGCTCTTCGAAGCATGGACGAAGTGCATAGTCATTATCCGGTGCTTTCACACCTTCCTCGCCCCATTCACTTCCATAATAGATACACGGAATACCCGGCATACCAAAGAGAAGACCGTAAGCAAGCGGAAGATGATTCTTGTTCGTCAGGATACTTGCGATACGTGTGACATCATGATTATCTACAAATGTCATCAAATGCTTTCCACGATAAATACACCACTGCTCCGGTCCGAACTGGCGATTCAGGGAATGTGCGATCTCAAACATGTTCATACAGTTGAAGCTGGAGAAAATTCCTTTGTAGCACTCGTAGTTTGTACAGCTGTGAAGCATCTCATCATTTACGATCAGGTTGTAGTCACCGAAGAGAACTTCACCGATCAGTGCAAATCCCGGTTTCAGTTCCTCACAGAAGCTGCGCAGACGGCGCATGAAATTATGATCCAGGCAATAAGCTACATCCAGACGCAGTCCGTCTATGCCGAACTCTTCAATCCACATCTTGACACAGTCAAGCAGATAGTCGACAACTGCAGGATTCTGCAGATTTAATTTGACAAGTTCAAAATGACCTTCCCATCCTTCATACCAGAAACCATCGTTATACGCACTGTTTCCGTCGAAGCTGATATGGAACCAGTCTTTATACGGAGAGTCCCATTTCTTCTCCTGCACATCCTTGAATGCCCAAAATGCCACGTCCAACATGATTGAATACTCCGTCCAGCATGATCTTTACATTGTTATCATGCAGCTTTTCACAGACTTCTTTAAAGTCTTCGTTCGTTCCGAGACGACAGTCGATCTTGCGGAAATCTCTTGTGTCATACCCATGGTTGTCTGATTCGAAAATCGGATTCAAGATGATTGAACCGATTCCAAGATCACCAAGATATTCTGCCCATTCACCAATTTTAAGAATCCGGTGTTCTGTTACTCCGTCATTATGTACCGGAGCACCGCAGAATCCGATCGGGTAGATTTGATAAAAAGTTTCATTGTAAGCCCACATAGTTGTTACCCACTTTCTTGATTCGGAATTTTTTATCGGATTTCGATAAAGAGTCAGAGATATAAAAATCTCTTAAAACCTATTTCTAATTATAACATAAGTTGAGCGGTTTGGTGAAAAAGTTTAAAGAGATAGAATTGCATTTACGAGAAATACAACGTATACTAAAATTATCGAAACAACAGGAAGATACTGGCCGGATGATACAGAAATATGGAAGATTCAAAGGAGGATATCATGGGAGAAGAGATATACCAGAAAGCACTGGAGTATGCGAAGAAGAAGCATGAAGGACAGTTTCGGATAGGTGGAGCTCCTTTTATTGTACATCCGATTGCAGTTGCAGAGATTCTTCGGCAGGATGGTAAGCAGGTTGAATATCGGGTTGCGGCAGTATTTCATGATCTTTTAGAGGATACAGATGCTTCAGAACAGGAGATTGTAGAAATCGGGGGAGAAGATGTCTTAAAAGCAGTGAAGCTGGTGACGAAGGAAAAAGAATATTGTATGGAGACCTATATTGCAGGGATTAAGACAAATTCTATGGCATATGCAGTGAAAGGGGCAGATCGTCTTCATAATCTGCAGAGCGCATTCTGTGCAAATGAGAAGTTTCGCAAGAAATACATCCGCGAGACGCTTGACTGGTATATGAAATTCAGACCGGAGATCCCGGAAGTTGTAGCAGAACTGATTGAAAGTTTGAATGATTGTGAAGAAAAGCAACAATTTCGTGAGGAAGTAAAAGTATTTTAAATAGATCAAAAGATTAAGATTTTTTAGAATACAAGGCTTATGTTGCGAAATGAAGGTTGAAATGGTATATTAAATTAGTATTCATGGGCTGTTAAGCGTAGAAATTGCGTTTGGCAGTGCCATTAGAAAGCGACAGATAGAAACATAGAGAATGATTTACAGGGAAGGAACTAAGAATATGAGTCAGCAGGACAAAAGATCTCGGCGCAGGAGACCTTCTGATGAAAGAAATGATGTGCGAGAAAGAAAGACATTCCAATAGAAAAATACATCTGACAGACATCGCCGAAGGAGAAAGGTGGAAAAAGAGAGAGAATAAACTCAGCAGAACAATTGGATTAGTTCTGGCAATTGTTCAGCTTATTGCGACAGGGATTTTTATGGCAGGCATATTTAAATTGAATATGCTTCCGACAAAGTATGTTGTTGCAGCAACTGTAGCATTGGTGCTGTTTTGGGGAGTTATTCTGGCAAGCCAGTTCTTTTCCAAGAAAAATGCGATTACAGGAAAAGTTATCAGCGTATTGATTACCGTATTGTTGATTTTTAGTTCGTATTATCTGTTCAAGGTAAGTGGAACGGTTTCCAAAATCTCTGGTGGAGAGTATAAACTAGATAAAGTAGTTGTATCTGTTATGGCAGATGATTCAGCAGAGGCAATCAAAGATGCCAAAAAATTACACATTTGGTGTACAATATAAGATGAATGGAGATCAGATTAAACAGACTGTTCAGGCAATTAATGAAGAACTCGGAACGGAAATAAAGACAGAAGAGTATGATACATTGGCAGAACAGGCCGAGGCTCTTCATGATGGAAAAGTAGATGCGATTATTTATAATCAGGGATTTACAGGAGTTCTTGAAGAAGCATTTGAAGGGTATGAAGATAATACAAAAGTGATTTATTCCCATGACATTAAGACTGAGATAGAAGATACCTCATCTGATGTTGAAGTGAAAAATGATACATTCAGTGTATACATCAGTGGTATTGATGTTTATGGAGCAATTGAGACAAACAGCCGAAGTGATGTAAATATCATAGCAGAAGTCAATCCAACAACACACCAGATCCTGCTTGTAACCACACCGCGTGATTATTATGTCGAAATTCCTGAGGTTTCAGGTGGACAGAAAGATAAACTGACACATGCAGGAATCTATGGCGTGGATAAGTCTATGAAGACATTAGAGAAGTTATATGATACGAATCTTGATTTCTACGCGCGAGTAAACTTTACTTCCCTGATCACAATGGTAGATGCACTTGGTGGAGTAGATGTAGAATCTGAGTATGCCTTTACAACAAGTGAAGATTCAGGACTTGTGATGGATGTTGTACAGGGAACCAACCACTTTAACGGAAAACAGGCGTTAGCATTTTCGAGAGAGCGTCAGAATGTACCAGGAGGAGATAATCAGCGCGGTAAGGATCAGCAGGCGGTAATTACAGCAATGATCAAGAAGATGGTATCTCCGGCAATTTTGACAGGAGCAAATGGAATTCTTAATAGTGTAAGTGGAAATGTTGAAACAAATATGTCTGAAGCTCAGATTCAGGAATTGATTAAAACCCAGCTTTCTGAGAACCCGCAATGGACAATTACATCAATGGCAGCAGAGGGAACAGGAGACACTCAGTATTGTTATTCTTATTCCGGTAAGCCTTTATATGTAATGCAACCAAATCAGGAGTCTGTAGACGCGATCAAAGAAGCTATGGATAAAGTGGAGAACGGAGAAACTCTGGAAGGCGGAACAACAACAGAGTAATAGACAACGAGAGAAACCCGCAGGCAGAAATTTGTCTGCGGGAATCGTGATGTTATAGAGAAAAGATGATTAAGGATAATGATATGAGTAAGACACGCCCATTATTTACAGTTGTAATGCCGGCATATGGAGTAGAAAAATATCTTGCCAAAGCGGTAGAGAGTATAGAATCCCAGACATTTCAGGAATGGGAATTAATTATCGTAGAGGATGGATCTCCGGATAAAACAGGAAGTCTGGCTGAGAAATTAAAAGAGAAGGATGCAAGAATCCGGGTGATACATCATGAACAGAATAAAGGGCTCAGTGAAGCAAGAAATACAGGGATTCAACATGCAACCGGAAGATATATCTGGTTTATGGATCCGGATGATACAGTAGACATGGACCTTTTACAACAAGTGGCAGATTCTTTAGTAAAAAAACAGAGCAAAACTTGTTGTTTTTGGACATCTTGAAGAATATTACAATGAAGATGGAAGCTTTGCTTATGCCCATGAGATCCGGCCAGAAGAAAAATATTTTACGGATATTGAAGAAATCCATAATTATATGATCCGATTGGAACAGGAGACGATTTATGGTTATGCGTGGAATAAAGTGTATGATCTGGACTATATCAAAGAAAATAAATTTCGCTATGAAACGGTCAGATTGATTGAGGATATCGTATTTAATATTAATTATTGTAATGATATTGATTCAATGAATTTATTGAATATTGCACCGTATCATTATGCGAAAAGAATGACAGGAAGTCTGACAACTAAGTTTGTACCGGATTATTATCCGCTTCACAGAAGACGTATTGAAATGTTACTGAATCAGCAGAGGTATTGGAGAGTAGATACGCCTCAACACTGTGCTATTCTTGGAGGACTGTATGGAAGATATATTCTTTCAGCCTTAGAAAGAAATTGCGATCATCAGTCAGGAATGAACTCAAAAGACCGAAAGCAATTTTGCAGGGAAGTATTCCGGGATCCGCTGTTTCAGCAGCTGCTTCCAAAAGCAGAAGCGAAGGACAGTAAGGCACTTAAGATTACTTTAAAATGTTTGAACACACATTCCACAATTTTTGTGTACAGCACTTGGAAGAATAGTGCATATTGTGCGAACAGGAATGCCTGTGATTTATTCAAAGACGAAGTCGGAGAGATAGATCATAGAAAGAAATATCAAGCGGGAGAAAAATAATGTATAAAGTAGCAGTTATTACAATGGGAATTCGTCTGGATGATGAAAAAGGATATACAAGATTTCGCTCTGTCTGTGAATTCCTCGCAGATGCTGGTTATCAGGTTGATCTGATTACAACAAACCTTTCAGCATTGGGAAAAAGCACAGCGTGATCTGGCAAAAAATTAAAAATGAAAAATACAAATTTGGGGTCAAGTTCATTTATGAGCCGGGATATAAGAAAAATATTGATCTACGTAGAATCTATAGTCATAGAATTGCAGCAAAGAACCTGATGAATCTTCTTGAGAAAGAGGGAGACTATGATCTTTTATATGCTGAGATTCCACCGAATGACGTAGCACTGGCGGCGGCAGAATATGCAAAGAAGAAAGGAATTCCGTTTGTTGCAGATGTGAATGATCTTTGGCCGGAAGCAATGAGGATGATAATAGATATTCCGGTGATAAGTGATATTATCTTTTATTCCCTGCTTCGAGATGCAGAGAAAGTTTACAGACTTGCAAGTGGAGTGATCGGTACATCGGATGAATACCGTGACCGCCCGTTTAAAAGACGGAACAGAGATATTCCGAGAGAAACAGTTTATGTGGGAAATGAACTGACGGTGTTCGATGCGGGAGCAGCACAGCGGACAGCTGAGATTGTAAAAGATAAAGAAGAATTCTGGGTATCGTACGCAGGAACGATCGGAACGAGTTATGATATCCGTACGATGGTTTTGGCAGGTGAAGAACTTGCAAAACGCGGTATGCCACAGATTAAGATAAAAATTCTTGGTGGTGGACCAATGAAAGAAGAATTGGAAGAACTTGCAAATTCAAGAAAGATATCAAATGTAGAATTTGTTGGATATGCACCATATGATCTGATGGCAGCATATCTTAAGAAATCAGATATTCTGGTGAACTCTTTTGTTAAGAAGGCTCCGCAGAGCATTGTCACGAAGATCGGAGATTATCTGGCAGCAGGAAAACCAATGATCAATACTTGTATGAGTCCGGAATTCCGTGCAAAGGTGAAAAACGATGGCTTTGGTGTGAATATTATTCCGGAAGATGTAAATATTCTTGCGGATATGATTGAGAAGCTTTATAAAAATGAAGAAGCAAGAGTAAAAATGGGTGAAAAGGCACGCAAAATTGCGGAAGAACAGTTTGACAGACCAAAGTCTTACCGAAAAATAGAAGAATTAATTCGAGGATTGATTGAGAAAAAGTCAGAACAGGAACTAGCAAGACAGATACTAATGAGATAGACACGAAGTGCAAAGGGGATCTAATGGACAAATTAAACAGAACTATGAAGAAATATTAGAACTTGTATTTAAGATCAGTTATCTATGTCTGGCATTTGCGACATTTATTTCTATAAATTTATATATCACCAATACAGCCAATCCTTGTGAAATTGACATTAGTGTTAGGATTATTTGTGATTTTGGTCCGCATTATTAAACTGGAAGAAATATAGAAAAATGCCATGTCTGATCTTGATGATATTCTTTTGTCTGAGGTTTTCTGCTTAGTACATTTATGAATAGACAGTATGGCATGACAGATAATCTGAAATGGATTCTCTGGACAGGAATTCAGCTTTTTTGCATTATACGTATGTGATCTGGATCGTGACACGGAGAAGTACAGAAAAGAATTTAATATTCTTTCACACTTGATGATTATTGTAACGTCTGTATCTGCTGTAACAAGTCTTGTTATGATGGTTCAATCTTATTCGGAATATCTTACAACACCGGAGGGGAATTCATTGTTACCGGGTATACCTGGGATAGATTATGGGGCGTATATACAGACCCTAATTATGGAGCGGTTTTTAGTGTGATAGGTTTTATTCTGGCTGTTTTATTCATATTTCAGCAGAAAGGAATAAAGAAACGTTTTTATGTAATTGCGGCATTACTTAATTTGGGATATGTAACCTATTCAGATTCAAGAACCGGTGAGATCGCTTTTGTTTTGTGTGGAGGATTTCTTTTATATTTTTGCCTGATTCATAGGAAGAGTGAAAACAAGAAGTATAGATATGTTAAAAATCTTTTGATCGTATTGTGTATTATGATTGTGTCAGTTGGAGGAATGCAGGTATTAAAGACAGAAAATACAGGTATCAGACTGAAATGGCAAATAAAACTGCACAGAAGACTACAAAACCTCAGACTACAATTTCTACGAAAACGAAGAAAGGAAACAAGATTCAGACAGCAAGACATGAGAATATTGAAAAAGATGCTACCAATGGAAGAATCTCGTTATGGAAAAGTGCAGTAGAAGTCTGGCAGACAAGTCCTATATACGGAGCTGGGTATTCCACATTTATTTCATATGCAAAAGAACATGTGCCGGAGACATATGCTGTAAATAATGAAGTGGGTGATTATACGAGTATGCACAATGCATTTTTTAATACTTTGGCATTTCAGGGAATCCTTGGATTTGTTCTTTTCCTTTTGATCACATTTAGAATTATACAATATGTTTTACTTCCGGTCTTTAAGAAATCGGACAGTGATAGTTTGTATCTTATCGCAATTCTTGCCGTGGCAGGAACAGTACTTATAAGTATGTTGCTTTTATTAGACGGAATCTATACGAATTCCCCAAGTGCTTTTGCTTTATGGGTGTTCAGTGGTTATCTGGTACAATATTCATATCAGGTTCGTAGAGAGGAAAAGGGATGAAAAAGCTTCTGGTAGGATTTATCATGGATGGAAAATCAGGAGGAATTGATAAATATCTTTTGAATTTCCTGACAAAAGTGTCAAATGAAGAGGTGAGGATCGATTTTCTCACGAACGAAATTGACGTAGAGTTACAGACAGAATTAAAAAAATTCCATTCAAATTTATATGCCATTGCCAATTTGAAACATCCGGTGTCTCAATATCGGCAAGTATGTAGAATTATGAAAGAGGGGCAGTATGATGCCGTTTATCTGAATATCTCAACAGCTATTGACTGTATTGCGGCAATTGCCGCAAAGCATTCGGGGGTGGAGAGAAGAATGATTCACAGTCATTCCAGTGGAAATGATTGTGAAAGTGCTTTAAAGAGAAATCTATTTAACGGGATTCATAAGTTCTGCCGCTTGTTTTTATATCGATACGGAACAGAATTTTATGGATGTTCTGTGAAAGCCGGCGAATGGTTATTTCCAAAAAAAATTAGTGAATTCATCAAATTCTGTGTAATCATAATGCTGTGGATAGAGAAAAATATAAGTACAGTGTGCAGAAAAGAGAAGAAATCCGAGGGAGTATGGGGATAACTGACCAATTTGTAATCGGTCATGTGGGAAACTTCTGCTATCAGAAGAATCATTATTTTCTTCTAGATGTATTTGAAGAAGTTCATGAAAAAAGATCCCAACACAGTTCTGCTTCTTGCAGGAGACGGAGTCAGATTTGAAAAAGTCAGACAAATAGTTGCTGAAAAGAATCTGGAAGATGTTGTAAAACTTCTTGGAAGACGAAGTGATACGGACTATCTGTATCAGGGAATGGACGCATTTTTACTACCTTCTAATTTTGAAGGACTTCCAATTGCAGGAATCGAGGCACAGTCAGCAGGTTTACCGTGTTTTATGAGTGATGAGATAACAAAAGAATCTAAAATAACGGAAGCATGTTATTTTATTCCTCTAAAATCAGGCGCAAAATACTGGGCTGAGGAAATTTTAGACAACAGAATAGAAAGACAATCGGCAGAATTCCTTGATAATGCCGAACAGTATGACCTGGCAAATCAGGATCAGGAATTGAAGAGTTTGATTCGCTAAACTATAATTAGAAAAAGTGAACTGATCATTTTACTATATCATAATAGGAGCAAAATATGGAGCTTGTAAGTGTAATTGTACCTGTCTATAATGTGGAAAAATATCTTGCCAGATGTATTCAGAGTGTATGTGGGCAAAGCTATCAGGGATTAGAAATTATTCTTGTAGATGATGGTTCGAAAGATAAAAGTGGTGTGATCTGTGATGAATATGCAGAGCGGGATGGACGTATAAAAGTAATCCACAAGGAGAATGGCGGACTTGGAGATGCGAGAAACGCAGGTGTGGAAAAGGCAGAAGGAAAGTATCTCTTATTTATTGACAGTGATGATAGAATCCATGAAAATCTTGTGCGTGATACAGTAGAGACAGCAGAAAAAAACTCAGGCGGATATGGTTATCTTTGATTATATCGGAGAAGAGGAAAATGGAAATCTGACAGATCGGTTTACATTTCCTTTTTCAGCAAACCGGGTGATAGAGGTTGCAGAAGAAAAAGAATTGATCATGAGATCCTGTTCGGCTGTAAATAAGCTGATTCGCAGAGAGCTTTGGAAAGAAAGTGGCTTTCAATTTCCAAAGGGGAGATATATGAAGACCTGGCAACGATTCCAAAAGTTTATGACAAAGACGAAAAAGGATCGTGTACTTGCCGGAAGTTTATTATTATTATCTTATGCGCGACGGATCAATTATGCACAGCAGAAATTTTGAAAAGAATTATGAAGATCGTACATGGGCGGTAGATCAACTTCTTGAATATTTTGGAAAGAGAAAATCTTATAGAGACATATAGAAATGAACTGGAATATCTCGTATTTGAAAACTACCTATTTCGTGCCATCAAAAGAAATCGTATTAAATGACAGAAAAAGCGAATATCTTAAGAAGTTCAGAAGATTATGCATACAATAAATTTCCACAGATGAATAAGAATTATTATGTGCAGCAGATAGCAGGAAAGATAAGATCCTCTTGAAACTATTACAGTATCGAATGTATGGAAATGATGGTATTGATGTCTCAGTTGAGAAGAATGAAGGACAGACTGGCAGCAGTCAGCAGGAGGTAATGTGAGTGGAACTGGTAAGTGTAGTTAGTACCGGTATATAAAGTAGAACAAT
>ENA-OQES01000259-OQES01000259.1-human-gut-metagenome-genome-assembly--contig:-NODE-259-length-23225-cov-4.865356_pt1 | contig 23225 bp, 26 predicted proteins | sample MGYA00242798_ERZ504641 | MGnify/ENA primary metagenome ERZ504641 (study PRJEB26092, sample SAMD00036327) | human gut metagenome | host: Homo sapiens | study: EMG produced TPA metagenomics assembly of...
CCATTGCTATGCAATTCCCGCAATCCTTCGAACACCTCAAACTCCCATAAAATGGCGTGTTCACACCATTTTATTCCGTTTTCGGTGTTCGGCGTGTCAATAAGTATAAATTGCTTATTTGTGCAAGCACAACGCAATTTATACTTTTGACACTTACATCATATCATAAGAAAGAAAGGAGTCGACTGCTCTTCTTTACAGCCAACTCCTGCTTTCTTTCTCTGTTATCTTCTAATTATTCACTGAATGATGCACAACCAGGCTTTCCGATCGATTGCCTTAAAAGAATATCCCAGATTTTTATAGTACTCCATTACCGTCGGAAGTGCCTGAATGGTAGACTCCTTCGCCTCTGTGTCATGGAACAGGAGCATTACTTTGGTATACTCATCCGTTTCTGACTGTGCGATGATCTGATCTGCCGTAACCGTTCCTCCATCTCCACTGCTCACATTCCAATCATAATACTGGTATCCCTTATCCAACACCTGCTGCGTCAGCTGCGTCATAATTCCTGCTGAGTATTTTTTTCGAAATAGAATTCGATGCGCCTCCCGGAAAACGGATAAAACATGGAACAAATCCAAGCTGTTCCTTTGCCACCTCTCCAATTTTCTCAAGGTCATCAAAATAGGCATCCACAGATGCATAGACCTGATCATATTCATGCGTATAGCTGTGAAGTCCAATTGTATGTCCCTCATCATAAACCTTCTTGATCATAGGGAAATAATCCGGCTGCTGGGCAGTAATGAAAAAGGTAGCTTTCGCATCATACTGATCCAGAATATCAAGCACACGCTGCGTATTTGCAGACGGACCATCATCAAATGTCAGATAAACGACTTTCTCATCATCCTGCGGATCCATGGTTCCAACTGCAACTCCCGGCTGAAGAGACATGGACTTATCTCTTTCTGCCTTTGCTGCCTCTTCTGCTTTCTTCGCCTCTTCTTCGGCTTTTTTCTTCTCTTGTGCTTCTTTCTCTTTCTGTATTTCTACCTGACGTAAAGCTGCTGCTTCCCGCGCATTTGCCACCATACATACACCTGTTCCGACAATCGCAAAAAACACAAGACCTACCAGTATGTTGAAATAAATATTGTTCTCCTGACGCATTCTTTTATAACTATGCCAGACACTCACCAGTACATCTTTTATCTTTATCAACATTTCCTTTATCTTTTGCTGCATTCTCTCTCCCAATCCCTCTGCGTTACTGTAAACAACGCTCTTTTTCTTACGGATATTACTGACATCACTATTTCCAGCATCTTTCGCATACAATATCCGTATAATTATATATATTATAAACCATACTTCTTAAATATGTAGTAATGATTCATTAAGAATTATTCGAAAAATGTTACATTTCTGTTACTCACTATCCTGCACTACTGTTCACACTACATGAGACCAGCAATGCATCCCCATCCATCCGTATTTGACCATTTTCTTTACAGGTGTTAAAATAACTTTACAGATAAGCAATCACCGCATTCGTATGAACTGCCACAGAACACAGAAAGGAGAATATCCGCAATGGAAGATAAGCGTATCACCAAAACAAAACGTGCTTTAAAGTCTGCTCTTTTAAAGCTTTTGACCACACAGGCTTTTGATGTGATTTCAATCACGGAATTATGTAAGATTGCCAATGTCAGCCGGATCACTTTCTACACACATTATAAGGATAAATTTGCCCTCCTTGACGACATTTTCAATGATATGCTGATTATTGGAAAAGAAGGATACCATCGCAGACAAGAGGAAAACAATCCTGAAAACAATCTCACGCAGGGATATCTGAACGTTTTGGACAGTATTTTGTCTCTTTACTATGAACGTTATGATTTTTTGCCAGCATGTCGTACCGGAAACAAATCCTTACCTGGCTTTCGATTTTATCGGATCCTTTTAGACACGGTAGAATCTCATACAGATAAGCTGAAAGCTTCTTATTCTTTAAAATATTCTGCAAGACAGATTGCCGGATTCATCTGCTTTGGTCTGTTCGGATTTATCAGTGAGTCTTATACATCAAAAGTACCGTTAGAACAGGTTCAGGCCGGAGCAAGACAACTTTTAACAGATCTTCTGCAATCCAAAATTCTTGTATAACGTTTTGCATTTGTAACTGTTCAGAGCCAAGCAAAATTTCAAAAAAGATGTAAAATGCTTGCATTTTTAGATTTAAACATGAAAAAGAACATGCCCCACAGTTTCAAGACTTCTTAAACAGAAGCTTTTATCCTCTGGTCATGTTCTTTTTTATTTTTAATAGTTACGCCTCTTTTTCTTTGTAATGATGCGCCTCTTCGAGCATCATATCTTTCACTTTCATCAGTCGGATCTGTGTACTACGCTCATTCTCATCCAGTTTCATCGTAATGTATTTGATACTTTCCTCTGTCTCTGGAATGATAACATGCTCCAGTGCATTTACACGACGTCTTGTCTTCTCAATCTCTGCCGCCATCAGCTGACATGCTTTTTCACATTCTGCAAGTCGGATCATATCTGGGAGGATATCTGATAAAGACTTCACTGCCCCATCAAGATCACTGGAAGTAAATGCAAATCCATAAGAATAGATATCATTTTCATCCGCTGTTCTTGTTTTGGATGTGAAGGTCGGAATCTCAACGCTCATAACATTCTTCTCATCAACTATAAGTCCAACTTCCTGCTTCGGAGCCATCAATGCAGTATTCAGTGCTGCCTCTGACATTCCGGCCCGGGCAATAACAAAATTACGGTTCGCAGAGAGAATTCCTTCTTCTACACGAAGTCTCACTTCCATATTTTCTCGGACAAGATCCAGATACTGGCGCATCAGCTCATCACGCTTATCTTTCAAAAGCTTGTGACCACGAATGGCTGTAATCCGCTTTTTCTTCAAACGGGTTAGTTCCATACGGGTTGGATTCACTTGTTTCGTAGCCAATACCGCCACCTCCTCTTTCTATCTTCGATCACTCTGTCTATTCTTACTCTTTGTCGTAATATTCATCCAGATATTTATCGTCAATTCGTTTGAGTTCGGTACGCGGCAGCATGCGAAGCAGCTTCCATCCGATATTCAATGTTTCCTCAATGCTTCGGTCTGTCTGATATCCCTGAGATACATATTCTTTCTCAAATGCATCTGCGAAACGTGCATATTTCAGGTCAATTTCTGTCAGTGCGGCCTCTCCCAGGATAACCATCAGCTCTTTTGCATCTTTACCACGCGCATAAGCGGCAAACAACTGATTCATCGTATTGGCATGATCTGCTCTTGTCTTACCTGCTCCGATTCCTTTATCTTTCAAACGGGACAGAGATGGAAGAACATCAATTGGAGGTGTTACTCCTTTTCTGTAAAGCTCACGGCTTAAGATGATCTGTCCTTCCGTGATATATCCTGTCAGGTCAGGGATTGGATGAGTTTTATCATCCTCAGGCATTGTCAAGATCGGGATCATTGTGATACTTCCCTTCTTGCCATTCTGACGCCCTGCTCTTTCATACAGTGTTGCAAGGTCTGTGTACAGATATCCCGGATATCCACGACGTCCAGGAACTTCCTTTCTGGCTGCGGATACCTCTCGCAATGCATCTGCGTAGTTTGTGATATCTGTCAGAATAACAAGGACATGCATATCCTTTTCAAATGCAAGATATTCCGCTGCTGTCAGCGCCATACGTGGTGTTGCGATACGCTCGATTGCCGGGTCATTCGCAAGGTTTACAAACAATACTGTTCTGTCGAGTGCTCCTGTCTCACGGAAGCTTTCGATAAAGAAGTTAGACTCCTCGAAAGTAATACCCATAGCAGCGAATACAACCGCAAAGTTTTCATTTGTTCCAAGTACCTTTGCCTGACGGGCAATCTGTGCTGCCAGCTGTGCATGCGGCAGACCGGATGCTGAGAAGATTTGGAAGCTTCTGCCCACGAACCAGCGTATTCAGTCCATCAATTGCAGATACTCCTGTCTGGATAAACTCCTCCGGATAACATCTCGCTGCCGGATTCATTGGCAGACCATTGATATCCATTCTGGCATCCGGAAGGATCTGCGGACCTTCATCGATCGGATTACCAAGTCCATCAAAGACACGTCCAAGCATATCTTCTGATACGCCAAGTTCCATGCTTCGTCCAAGAAATCGGACTTTGCTGTTGGAGAGGTTAATACCTGTTGAACTTTCAAACAGCTGTACAAGGACATCGCTTCCGTTCACTTCCAGAACTTTACATCTTCTAGTCTCTCCGCTCGCCAGCTCGATCTCTCCAAGCTCATCATATGTTACGCCTTCTACCCCATGCACCAGCATCAGAGGTCCGGCCACTTCCTGAATGGTTCTATATTCTTTTGGCATTTAACCTTCCTCCTTTACAAATGCTGCTGCGATCTGAGCGCTTAATGTCTCATCAACCTGTTTAAATTCTTCGTCAAGCTTATCTTCTGTCACATATTTAAAACGTCCGATCTGTTCTCTGACCGGCATTGAGATCAGCTTCTGAAGTGATGCACCATCTTTTAATGCATCGGTTGCTCTGTCAAAGAATTCGTTAACGAGAACCATCATCATGTGCTGTTTCTTCAATGACGTATACGTATCTACTTCATGGAAAGAGTTCTGATGCAGGAAGTCCTCACGAATCGATCTTGCAGCTTCCATCTTCAGACGGTCGGACGGTGAAAGTGCGTCCATACCTACCATCTTAACGATCTCTTCCAGTTCTGCTTCTTCCTGAAGCAGTGTCATCATCTTCTGACGACCTTCCATCCAGTCTTCGGCAACCTGTCCGTTAAACCATTTTTCCATATCATCCAGATACAGGGAGTAACTCTTCAACCAGTTGATTGCCGGAAAATGTCTCTTGTATGCCAGGGAAGCATCCAGTCCCCAGAACACTTTGACGATACGAAGTGTAGCCTGAGATACCGGCTCAGATGTATCACCACCCGGAGGAGATACTGCTCCGATAACGGAAAGTGCTCCTTCTCTTCCTTCTTTTCCAAGAGAAACTACATGTCCGGCACGCTCATAGAACTGAGCCAGACGACTTCCAAGATAAGCTGGATATCCTTCTTCACCAGGCATCTCTTCCAGACGTCCTGACATCTCACGAAGTGCCTCAGCCCAACGGGATGTTGAGTCTGCCATAAGTGCTACAGAATATCCCATATCACGGAAATACTCTGCTATTGTAATTCCTGTGTAAATGGATGCCTCACGAGCTGCAACCGGCATATCCGATGTATTTGCGATCAGAACGGTTCTCTGCATCAAAGGCTGTCCTGTCTTCGGGTCCTTCAGTTCAGGGAACTCGTTCAGAACGTCTGTCATCTCATTTCCACGCTCTCCACATCCGATGTAGACAACAATATCTGCCTCAGCCCATTTTGCAAGCTGATGCTGGATCACTGTCTTTCCACTTCCGAAAGGTCCCGGAACGGCTGCAACACCGCCCTTGGCGATTGGGAAGAATGTGTCGATAACACGCTGTCCTGTTACAAGTGGCATCTCCGGTGGAAGTTTCTTCTTATACGGACGACCGCGACGAACCGGCCACTTCTGCATCATAGTTAATTCTTTTTCGCCTTTTTCTGTTTCAACAACTGCTACAATATCTTCTACTGTAAATGTGCCTTCTTTGATTTCCTTGATTGTTCCTTTAATTCCGTAAGGAACCATGATCTTCTGCTGTACAAGAACTGTTTCCTGAACTGTACCAATCACATCTCCTGTCTCTACTTCATCTCCAACCTTTACAGTAGGAACAAACTCCCATTTCAGATTTCTCTTAAGAGACGGAACTTCAACTCCTCTTTTCAGGTTGTTTCCGGAAATCTTCATAATATCATCCAGTGGTCTCTGGATTCCGTCATAAATACTTGCGATCAGACCAGGTCCTAATTCTACAGACATTGGAACATCCATAGATTCAACCGGTTCTCCAGGTCCGAGACCTGATGTCTCTTCATATACCTGGATGGATGCCTCGTCACCGTGCATCTCAATGATCTCTCCGATCAGACGCTGTTCCGATACACGGACAACGTCAAACATATTCGCATCACGCATTCCCTCTGCGATAACAAGAGGTCCTGCGACTTTTTTAATCACTCCTGTGCTCATTCGCTTACTCCTCCAAACAGAATATCTGATCCGACGGCCTGCTCAACTGTCTTCTTCACGCCTTCAACTCCGGCTCCTGTATTCCCCGACACACCCGGGATCTGAATAATCGCCGGAAATGTCTGCTCACCATACTTGTTGATTTCTGACGGAATCTGTGCAGCCACAGCCTCTGTAATATAGATAATGCCATAATTTCCTTCTGCAAGCTGGCGAAGCTTTGCCTTCGCCTCATCCCGGTCTTTCACAGGGCAGATGCTAAGACCGAGGGTGGCAAATCCATAGATACTGTCATAATCGCCCATTACTGCAATCTTATACATACATCTCCCTTATCCTTTCCCGGATTGCTTCATCCGGAAATTCATTCTGCTTTCCGGTCAGTATAATCCGTACTGTCTTGATCTCATTTTGTCTGGCTAACAGATATGCCAGAAGCGGTCCAACAGAAAATGATTCGTATTTCTGTGACCTCATGGAATCTGTCATTTTATTATCACACCAGCGTTCAAATGCAGACGGTGATATACGCAGTGCATCGGCACCTTCACGATAAGATGTTCCTTCCAGATACTGTGCGATCTCCTCCGCACCGGCCAATGCTGCCTGTGTCAGCTGATCCACATTGATCTCGGAACAATTTACCATTGCGTTTTTTCATAAATTCTGCAATTTTTTCCTGTCTTCTGAGATCTTACTGCAATCTTAATATCAGCGATTGCAACTGCTGTCTGTGCATACTCTTCAATGATCTTCTCACCTGATTTTTTCCCTGCTTCCAGCATAGCTTCCAGTGTTGCGCGATCAATAATAAGATCGCACAACTGTCCGTCTCTTGTGTGAAGCAGAGTGTCAAATGCTTCTCTTGCTGTTGCTGGCATATTACCCGGCAGCTTATCAAATTCTTTGTTCTGGACAAGTGCAAACATCTCTTCTCCAGGAATCTCACAGTCATCTGTCAAAAAATGTTTTTATTCTCTACTTCCGTACACACTTCTTTGATCGCTGCTTTCAGATTGTGATAAAGTTTTTGGAAGTGACAGAACATCGAATACATGCATATCCGGTGCCACCTCACGGATTGTCTGCCACATCTTCTCTTCTTCCTTATTCAGAACTTCATCTGCATCCAACGTTCCTGCTGTCAGATCTCCCCAGCCCTTTTCAACCAGAAGCTGTAGAGCCTGTTCTGCACTCTTGCACGCAAGAAGCTGTTCGATCACTGCATTCGTTAAAAGAGAGACTTCCAGTGCACGGATTCTGGCAACCGCATAGGTATATTTTGTCTTACTCAAGATTATCCCTCCTTGCGGCTACACTGCTGTAAACAGCTGCCGGTTCACTTTATCTGATAGCTCTTCTCTTCTTGCATCAAACAACGCTTTGATCGTACAATTTTCTTCGATGCCGCCATAGGTCAGGATAAATCCCCCATCCATTCCTTCCGGCACTGTCTCTGTAAGTTCCAGGCTTCCGCCTTTCTTCTTCGCTGTTTCATATACTTTTTCCATATACCCCTGAGGCATACGTTTTCTGTCTTTCTCTGTAAAACAGATGGTTCCTGCTTCCGGAAGTACATACTTCTCAAGAACCTTTTCAAGCATTGCAAAATAAGCTGCATCATCAAGTTCTCCGACTGCTTTGTAAGCATCTTCAAGAACTTCTCTGATCACTTCCTGTTTCGCCTCAAGTACTGCCTTGCGCTTTCTCATATCTGATGAAGAGGCCAGGCGTTTCACAGAATCTTCTGCTCTGGCTTCTGCCTGTGCGACAATCTTCCGTGCATCTTTCTCTGCCTGTGCTTTTGCTTCCCCAATTATAGAATCCGCCTGTGCGTGTGCCTGTGCGAGTATCTCTTTTGCATTCTCCTGCGCCTCTGCGATTATCTGCGCTTTCATTTTGTCAAGTCCACTCATCTCCACGCTCTCCTTTTTATTTATTTCTTACAGCTGGATACCACTTACTGCGAGGAAGGAAATCAGAAGAGCCAGGATCGCATATGTCTCAACCATTGCCGGGAACAGCATTGCTTTACCAAACTGCTCTGGCTTCTTTGCTACGATTCCGATAGAAGCCGCTGCTGTCTTACCCTGTGCGATACCTGAGATCAGTCCAACGATACCGATTGGGAGACAAGCTGCAAGGATCATAAGTCCTGACTGAACGCTAACTTCTACTCCGCCACCTCCGAGAATACCAATTTTAGAAAGTGTAATAAATCCAACAAGCAGTCCATACAATCCCTGTGTACCTGGGAGCAGCTGCATGATAAGTACTTTAGCGAATTTGCTCGGGTCTTCTGTAACAACACCTGATGCTGCCTGTCCTGCGATACCTACACCTAACGCAGATCCTGCACCTGCGAATAATACTGCGATTGCTGCGCCTAATAATCCATATACAACTCCAAGTTCACCTGCTATATTCATAATGTTGTTTCCTCCTTAACATCAACATATTTCGTATTTTCTTTAAAAGGCTCGAATGCTTTTCCGCCGCCTTCATAAAATTTTCCGAAGAATTCCACAAACTGTAAACGGTTTGTGTGTACATAAGCTCCCAGCAGATTGATTGCCAGGTTCAATACGTGTCCCACAATGAAGATCACAATGAAAAGAATCACACCGATCACATTGTTTGGAAGCATTGCTCCCATCTGATTGATAACGGATGCGATAACTCCTGTTGCAAGTCCAAGTGCAAGAAGTCTTGAATAGGACAATGCGTCACTGAGCCATCCTGTCACGTTATACAAATCATACGCTCCAAGCGCAAGCCGAAGCGCCGGATTCTTGTTTGCTCTTCCGGACATCAGCACAATACCGATTGCTCCACCCGCAGCCATCACTTTTGCAGCAGTGTTCAAAGCCGCCGGGAACACGATCGTTGTCTGTGCGATTGATGCAAAGATGTCACTTGGAAGCAGCATCAGGATCAATCCGACCAGCATCACAAACCAAAGTACAACGTCACAGATAAAATCTACAACCTTTCCATCTTTCAAACACAGATAACCTTTAATTCCAAGTCCTACGAACAAATGAATTGTTCCAAATAACAAAGAATAAACCAGAAGTTTCATTGGATCATTCAATGGAACAAACCAAAGTGCCGGAACTGTTACCGTATGTCCGAAGAATTTTTCTGAAACAATGTCTACGATATTTCCAAAATATCCTCCAAACAGAACGCCCCATACAAGTGTAGATACTCCACAGTAGAAGAACAGTTTCAAAGATTTTGCCATGCTCTGTGACATTCTTGGATATTTCTTCACAAGAATCGCACACACAATTGCAACAACTGCTCCATACGCTGCATCTGACAACATCATTCCGAAGAAAAATACATAGAAGAATGACATGATCGTTGTCGGATCGATCTCTCCGGCATGCGGTAATCCGTAAGATTCGACAATGCCTTCCATGTTTGTAGAGAATGGGTTATTCTTTAAAATAACCGGTGCTTCTTCACCTTCTTCAATGTCTTCAATATCTACCATACAGTTATATTTCTCTGTCAAAGATTTCTCTACCGGACCTGACTCACACGCCGGTATATATCCACTGATCACAAATGTACGCTTTGACTGAAGAAGATCTCCGAGAACTGCATACTTATCTGCTCGGACTCTGTAATAATCTGCTACGGCCTGAAGTTCTTTTCTTTTGGAAGCCAGGCTCTTAAGTTCTGCCTCACACTGTGTCATCCGTTCTCTTGACGCTGCTATCTCTGTTTCCAGCACTTCCGTCTGTTCTTTTGGTGTCTTACTCCAGTTCTGGGATGGTCTTGCAAATCCTGCACTTCGAAGTGCTTCTTCCACTGTCTGGAGTTGTTCTTTTAAGCAGATAACTGCAATACAGATCATATTAGATTCTGCTGAAACTAAATGTACATCGACTCCTGTTTTCTCCATCACTTCCGGAGTCTTCTCAAGTAGAATGGAATAAATGTTCTCAAGAGTAAGATCTCCCGGCATTGTTCCTAGAATCAAAGCTGTCCTTTTTGTCTTCCCTTCCTGAAGCGGAACATCTAATGCCATCCACGGCATCAGACTTTCAATCTGATTCTCGATCTTTGCTATGCCTGCTTTTAGCTCAGCATACTCTCGGTCAAGATCATAAATTCTGCGGGCTGTCTTGATCAAGTCCGGTCCAGATGTCTGAACCTTTTCTTCCAACTCACGATCAATCAGTTCTTTTCCTTCCAGCGAAGAAAGTAATGATTTTTTCTCCGGAGCGTAAGCATCCAGAATCCCCAGTGCCTGGTCTGCTGCCGTTGCCGCTTTTTCAAATTTCATCCGCTGTCCGGTTGTATCCATCTTTTGGAAGAATGCATCCTCTTCTTTGTCCCTGTCAACTTCAAGAACTCCAAGATGCTGTAACTGTTCCAGGATTGCTTTTCGATCTTTCTTCAGGGCACAGATGCTGATTTTCTGCATCTTAAGTACCGCCATAATCTTATCCCTCCTTTTTTTGTTACGACCACATGGATCAGATCAATTCAGAAAGAACCAGCTGCACTGCTGCATCCTTTTTCTCTCTTGCAGAAACCTTCAGCTCTTCGATCACATCTTTGAGCTTCTCTGCTTCTTTATCTTCCTGATTTTTCGCCTCTTCTCTGGCTTTCTCATCCAGTCCACCGGCAGTTCTTTTTGCCTCTTCTATAAGTTCTTCATGAATCTGCTTTGCCTGAAGAGATGCATCTTTCAGAATCTGTTCTTTTTGTTCCTGCGCTTTTACAAGAATCTCTTCTGCCTGCTGTTCTGCTTCTTTAATTGACCGGATTGTCTCATCCACCATAGTATCTACACCACCTTTCCTGTCTCCCCTTTTTTCATTGTTCTTATGTGATTTTGAACAATAAAATTTCTTCGCTGTATGTTGTTACTGCACATTAATATCTAAGGATTACGCTGTTCGCAGCACGTATCAATATATTATTACCATACTTTTCTTTCCTATTCTCTTTCCGTTTGTAACTTTCGCACAACGATGTTATTTTAAACATAGCATATTTTGTCGTAATAATCAAACTTTTTATTAGATTTTTATCAAAAAAATTTTTTTAGATTACTAAATATTTCGTCTAATTTTTTGTAGTTTATTAAACGATTTTTTGTGCATTTGTATAAATATCTGATTATTTACCATTCTAAAAAAAGGAACAAGATCAAACCTTTTTACAAATGATTTGACCCTGTTCCTTTTTCACTTTATTTCCAATGAAGTTCATGCAGTTCTCCACTTAAATTCATTCCTGCAAATCCATTCTGTCGCAGTGCTTCATACAACACAATTGCCACCGAATTACCAAGATTCAATGAGCGGATATCTCCGTTCATCGGGATTCTCATACAGTCTTCCTCATGCTCTACAAGAATCTCTTCCGGGATTCCCGCACTCTCTTTTCCGAACATAATATAGCAATCCGGCTCATACTCTACATCTGTATAGACCTTGTGTGCTTTTGTTGTCGCCATATAGATTTTTGCTCCCGGATTTTTTTCAAGAAAATCCTGATAATCAATATAAGTTGTCACATCAAGATCGTTCCAGTAATCCATGCCTGCGCGCTTTAATGCTTTCTCATTCAGCTTAAATCCCAATGGCTCGATCAAATGAAGCCTTGTCCCTGTTGCTACACAGGTTCTTCCGATATTCCCTGTATTTGCCGGAATTTCCGGCTCATAAAGTACAATGTTTAACATAATTATCGCCTCTTCTATCTTCTTATTCTTCTGATTCTTTTCGTTCTTTCCACCAGCGGCTCAGTTCATCCGGTGCCGGACGATCCAGATAACGGGTTTCTTCTCCATTTACAAGTGTTCTTGCGTTCTGTTCTTTTACAAATCCGATCCTTACTGCCGGAACACCTGCATTCTTCAAGCTTTCCAATGTCTCTTCTCCATGCTCTGTCAGCACAAGATAGCTTCCGGCCGATGTGAGAAGATATGGATTTAACTGAAAGAATTCACAGATTTCCACTGTCTCCTGCTTAAGTGCAAGTTTTGAGAAATCAATCTCAAATCCTGTCTTTTCTGCCTCTGCAAGTTCCCATAATCCGCAGAGTACACCTCCATCCCCACACTGTCTGCTCTCCGCTTCTTCCGGAAGCTTTAAAATCTGTTCCGGAAGTATAAGTGATTCCTTGCAACGCTTTGTTTTTTCTATAAAAGATGGTGTAAATCTTGTACGAAGATCTGCCTCTGCCTCTTCAACCTAATCGCAACGTTCCTTCTAATCCGTATAACCGCAAAGAATGATTTCCGTTCCCGGAAACCATTTTTCATCTGCTGTTTTGGATTTTCTTTCACGCCGACAGCAGTAATATGAATCACTGTCTGCAAAACATACTCTGCACTTTCAGCCTGTACACAGGTAATGGAAAGTCCTGTCTCCTCACAAATCTCTGTCAGGATTCTCATAATATCTTTTAATTCCTGCTCGTCAGAACTTTCAGGAAACAAAATCTGTACTGAAACCGCTGTTGGTCTGACTCTCTTTGCCGCAAGATCTCCTGCTGATTTAATTACTGCATATTTCACCTGTGCCGGTGCTTTTCCGCTTACTGAAGTGCTGCTCCAGACAAAATCCTTTTCGTCAGATATCAGTTCGGAACTACTTTCTTCCCACGCAGTTTTTCCTGTTGAATTCCTGTTTACTTTTGGATCTGTTTCTTTACAGAACGATTCCAGATCGTCTGCGTTACTCTCCCTGTCCGCATCACACTCTCCTTAGACCAGATATGGAATCACCATCGTTGCAACCATTGCAACAATAACCACCAAAATTAATAATTGACACCAAACGTCTTACATTTTTTATCATAAAATTCATCCTTTTTTCTCCATTTCCATTAACAAAACCATATGCAAATATCTTTCTAATATCTGCAACGCTATACTAGTCCTCTATTATATAAATCGCCGCATCCTGATTCAGCTTATTTCTATGTCTGTAATCAAAAAGATGCAACTTTCCATTCAATCGCTCCAGATGAGTCATCTTTCGCAGTTGGCGGCTGTCGTATCCTTCATAATCCTTCAGATACTTGTGCTCTTCTGCCTCTTTCTTATAAAATTCAGACGCTACATCTTTTTCTACTTTGCTCTCTCCAAGAAATGCCGGACGATTCTTCACATTATCTCTCAGGTAAAGATCTAAAGTCATGCTTTCAAGCACCTTCTCTTTAAAATCCGCTTCTTTCTTCTGCACTTCCTCTGAGCAGCTGAATTCTGCTAATTCTGATTCTACAAAGTCCCACAATATCTCATAACGTGCAAGCCTTGAATGATTCAACCCAAACAAGACTTTCTTCTCATAATAATTGCCCATTTTCTCATACATGGAAAATGCGGATGGAAACAATTCCACAAGAAGCCTCATCGTATGACTAAACTGAAAACTGTTATAGTAAACTTCCACCATCTCTTCCACTTTCTTCAGGCGGATCACATCACTGTATGGAAGCCATTTTGTTGAAAGCACTTCATACGGCGGACGATTCTGGCAAAGAAGTTCATACTCTTTCATCTTCTCATGCATCACAGATCCATGCAGTACTTTCAGAAATCCAAGCTGAAACTGATCCGGTTCCATAGCATAAACTTCATTAAAAGAATGCGCAAAACTATCATAATTCTCATATGGAAGACCTGCGATCAAATCTAAATGCTGATGCACATTTCCTTTCTCATGAATCCTTGCTACCTTATCACGTACTTTTTCCAGATTCATGGAACGGTTGATCTCTTTGATCGTCTGTTTATTCGTTGACTGAATTCCAATTTCCAGCTGAATGAGTCCTGGACGCAAACTCCGAATCAACTCAATCTCTTCCTCATTCAGAAGATCTGCTGCCACTTCAAAATGAAAATTTGTAATCCCTTTATCATGCTCTTTGATATAATTCCAGATTGCCATCGCATGATCATGCTTACAGTTAAATGTTCTGTCAACAAACTTAACCTGTGGCACTTCATGATCAATAAAGAACTGCAATTCTTTCTTCACAAGCTCCAGGTTACGGAATCGAAGACATTTATCAATTGAAGAAAGACAATAACTACAGGAAAATGGACATCCTCTGCTCGTCTCATAATAAATGATACGGTTCTTAAAATTCTCAATATCCCCATAGACAAACGGTACTTTGCTCAGATCCATGATCTGTCGAAACGGTGTCGCAGCAATCTGTTTTTCCTCTTCCCGAAATGTAATTCCCTGAATGTTGATCAATTGAGCCGCACCACGTCCTTCATAATATGCTACGAGCTCTGCAAAAGTCTCTTCACCCTCTCCGCGCATGATACCTTCTGTCATTGGATATTTTTCCAGAACTTCTCTTGCATTATAAGAAACTTCCGGACCTCCAAGCCAGATCTTCGTATCCGGCAGAATCTTTGGAATCTCCTGTATCAATTGTCCTACTTCTGTCACATTCCATAAATAACAGGAAAGGCAGAGAACATCTGGCGCCTGCTTATAAATATCCATCAAAATCTCATCAAATGGCTGATTGATCGTATATTCAGAAATTGTAATATTGCTAGCCGGATGCTGCTCTTTTGCATATGCGCGCAGGCAATAGACCGCAAGATTTGAGTGGATGTACTTTGCATTCACCGCTGCAAGCAAAATCTTCATCTTTTTATAAACCTCTTTTCCTGTCAATAATGTATATTTGTAAACATTTTCCTTTTTAGGTCTTACCTTTCTATTCTGAATGAAGATGTGAGAAATGTCAAGATATGTGAAGTTGTGTATATAACATAAAAAGAGAAAGCTGTTACTGTTCACACGATGTGCGACCAGCAACGCATCTCGCCATTTTAAATCGCCATTTTAAATCGCCTTTGGCGATGGGGCGAGATGCATTCAAGTCAAAACATGCATCCTCCGTGTCAATCAGCGGAGTGATTGACACGGGAGTGAACAGTAAAGGGAAAGCTATCACTTACGATAACGACACAAATTGTGTCAGATTATCGTATGATAGCTTTCCCTTATTTTGCAGCTTTAATCAAAAGCCACCTCTTCTTTCTGCTCCTCACGGAAAATAACCCCAAATACTTTTCTGACAATCGGTCCTGCGAAGCACAGCTGCCAGAAGAATGCCATTGGGAAATTGAATACTGTTGTCTGGAACCACACAGCAATCATCTGATTTCCTGCATCCTTAAAGAGCAGTGTTGCTGCAAGGCTCATCAGCGGGCACATTCCAATGATGGATAAAACGGAAATCGCCAGCACGATCATAAACGGATTATCTTTCTGTGGATTCACGATCGTAAATGCTTTCTTCTTTGCAATCGGTCCTACAATAAAAAAAGTCCAGAACGAAAGCAATCGGTCCCATGATGATAAGTTCATGGAATGCTGCCAGAAAGACCTCATTACTCATTCCTCCCATATTCAGGGAAATGTTGTAGCAGATCATTGCATAAACCATGACAAAAACCATCATGATTGTGAAAATTACTTCTTGAAACTTATTTTTTGGCATAAAAATCCTCCTATCATGATAAGCGTAACAGATTGTGTTGTTCGTTCATCATTCCGGAGGGAATGTATCGTTTCCAATGTAAATACCATTCTATTCATTTTTTACGTGCATTGCGCTTCGAACTTGGCCCACAAGCGTTACCCCGGTAGTTAACTCAGCCCAGGCACCCTCACGGCACCCGAGAGGTTCTGCTTAGTGCTGCTCCGTTCCCGACCTGACACGGTTCACAGAGTCCCGTCGCGTGAGACCCAGACGTCAACGTCACTTTCCGGGGGCAGCCCTGCAGACTGTCGCCCTCTGCGCAATATCACCCCTGCTATAGCGGATTGCAGGTTCAAGGTACCGCTACCACCCCGGCTGCACGGATTATTATTTTACATGATAAATGAATGCTTGTCAAGTATGCTGCTCTTTCTTTTGCACAAGATTCCACATAATTTTATACCTCTGTGTTACAGACTCTGTGCTTCTGCTTTTTTCTTCATCTTCCTGGCTTCCCTGAGTTCTCTGAAAAAACTGCTTCATCAACTGGCTGCATTCTTCTTCCAATACGCCTGTTGTAAGATCTGCCTGATGGTTAAATGCCTGGATATCCAGTAGATTCAGAATGGAACCTGTACATCCTGCTTTCGGATTCATACACCCGACAACCACTCTTGGTATACGGGACTGGACAATTGCACCTGCACACATCTGACATGGCTCTAATGTCACATACAATGTACATTCTTCCAGACGCCAGTCACCAAGCTTTTTGCTTGCTTTCTTGATTGCTTCGACCTCAGCATGTGCCAGTGGATTCTTGTCTGTATTCCGTCGGTTATAACCGCGTGCAATAATCTTATCTTCATGAACGATCACGCAACCAATCGGGGTTTCTCCCAGATTATACGCTTTCTCTGCCTGTTTTAAGGCCGCACGCATATATTTTTCATCCGTTGTCATCCTCATTTTGTTTCCTTTCGGTTATTGTATAAAAATAGCATTAATATTCCTTTTCATTCTGAATAAACTATATAGAAAAATTCTTTTCAGGGGCTTGCTATGAATCCGGGAAGTTATTATTTATATGAGTACGAATCCTGCTGCCGCCGCAGAAATCTTGGTTTTCTACAAATTTCATCACATAATTATTCTTATCTCTTAACACTTCATGTTAAAAATCTTCCGATTGTCCCTGGAGAACAGTTGGAAGTCCATGCATTTATTCTCGAAAAATCAAACACTTACAGGTTCTCCGGTTGCACTTCTTCAGTGCTCTGGTCAGAACTTATCCACACAACTGGTCATTTCCGGGGAACGTTTTCCACATAAAAGAACTCTTAAACACATTGATGGGTTCATTATTTTCTCTATCACCCAGAATCGATCACAGCATTGGATTGCCTCCTCTGTACCTCTGCCGGATTTTTTATTCTTTTTCTGATTGTTCTTTATCAACAGAAGAGATTTTATCTTCTGAACCCGAGAATCCATCCCTTTCGGAAGAAGCCACCATAACAGAAGACATTGTATCTGAGACTGTATCCGAAGCAGCATTATCTGACGCTTCTATTGATGCTGCTTCAACTGAAGAGGTACCAACTGAGGTGACACCAACTGAGGAGACTGCAATTCAGGATACTTCAATTCAAGCCAGAAAAATCACACACGCAGAGATTTCCACACTTCCGCGCAGATTCTGGCCACTTGCCAACAATAGTTTTCTTCTGCATGGCTGTCATAATTATCATCACCTTCTCCTGATCAAAGAAAAGATCATCTTTGGCTTGGCGTTCCCGGCCTTTACGATCCCAGAGAAGCACATATGGCTAACTTGTTCGGCTTTCCTCAATTTACCAGTTCTTACATCTCTATTCTGGAACTTACCGAAGATGAATGTGAAAACTCTGAATCTTTCGGTCACTGGTGTCGATACTTAATGTGATTCTTAAAAACGAAAGGAAAAAGATAGAGAAAGGAAGCGTTCACAACAAATGCACTTCTTTTCTCTATCCATTTTAATTCTAATCCAAATAAATCGGCGGTTCGTAATCCTCTCCAAGAAGTACTTTCTTGCGTTCCTGATATCCGAGGAATGCCCATTCTGTCATATCTGTCCATTTATGGTTTGCACGGTCATAAACCTGCACATATCCAATTCTTTTCGGATGCATACGTACGCTGTTGGATTCATATTCTCTTCCCGTATATGGATTAATGTCTCCAACTTCTTCCTGCACCGGCTCTTCGTATGTTGCCTCTTCCTGCACCGGCTCTACCGGCTGTGTCTCATAGGATGTAACTTCTGCTTCTTCATATGGTTCTGCTTCTTCCTCTGTCGGCTGAGCATAATCTTCTGTATAAGAAACTTCTGATTCCGCAGAGTTTTCTTCTTCCTGATCTGATTCCGGCACTTCCTGAGGCTCTTCCTTATATTCCTCTTCTGTCTGAAGATCTTCTCTGACACCTTCAGTTGGCTCTGCTTCTACTGCATTCTTTTCAAGTTCAGCAAGTTCTTCATGCATATCATAAATCTCACCGATCGTCATGTCACGTTCTTCACCCGTAAGCTGCTGTTCTTCCTTCTCTGTCTCCACCGTTTCCTCTGAAAAGCTCTCTTCCGGCTGTTCCTGTTCATTCCATTTTACTTCCTGCTTCCTTATACGTCCGGCTGCGCTCTCTGTAATCTCTCCTGACATGATACTCAGCTGAAACGGACAGCCGAGAATGGATGCGATCAATCTCATATCCTGTTCCTGAAAATTATCCCTTCCAAGACGCTGTGTTAAATTCTGACGTGACATCTTCTTTCCTGTCTCTTTCTCAATCGTCTCCGCCAGTTCTTTGATCGTCATTCCCTTTCTTCCCAGGACGATTTTCACCTGTTCTCCAAATGTTAAATCTTCCATTTACTTCTCCTCCTTATGTATTATTTATACTTCTCTCTTATCTGTCGATCAGAATAGTTTTTCACTTAATTTGCAGAAACATATTCTTCCAAAGTAAGTCCGTTCTCTGTCATCTCTTTTGCAGCATCTACTCCCACATAACGATAATGCCACGGCTCATATATAATTCCTGTAATATCAGATTTATCCTGCGGAAACCGAAGAACAAAACCATACTCTGAACAATGTTCCATCAACCACTTTTGCTCTTCTGTATCTCCCTGTTTCTCATCAAGCTCCCCGTACTTTGTCGATATAATGTCAACTGCAAGACCAGTTGCATGCTCGCTTGTTCCTGGAATTGCAACTGATTTTTTTTGTCTCATCATACGCATTTAACGGTGTATATCCCTGATTGATCCAGTCCTGCATCGTCGTATTAAAGACATCTCTCTGCTTCTCATAAGAACGATATCCTGATGTCACATACATGCTGAGTCCTGCCTTCTTCGCATCATCCAGCATCTTATTCAGACTGTCTGCCATCCTGGAATCTACCTGTTTTCCACCACTTATCTCCGTTAGATTCGCCGGCACATAAGAAGTATCCAATGGATGCTTCTCATTCACAAGTGCAAGACACCACCGGTCATCATCACTTGCCAGCAACTCTGCAGTATTTTCTGTTACTTCTTCTCTGTCTAACTCTGCCTGCAGTTCTTCGTTCTCCTTTGTCCTCTCCTGTAATTTTGCATTGCTGATTTCCAGCTTCTTTTCCGCTTTTTTCAATGTAATTGAGGAGATTCCTGAAGTAATTGCCACTCCTGCAATTACTCCTGCCAAAACCCCCGTAAGCATTAGTTTCTTTGCTCTGTCTCTGAACAATGCTTTATTCATCTTATTTAATTTCAACTCCATCTGTATTTTTCATCTTATCCTCTGTAATATTTAGAATCTTTTCCGTTTCATCCCCCCCGGGAAGATCATCCTATTCCTTCAGATATCGCACTTCAAATGTCTCCACTTTGATCGGTTTATTAAATAATGTTCCCTGTGCATAATCGCATCCTAATTCCTGAAGAACATTCAGCTGGTCCTGTGTTTCAACACTCTCCGCAAGAACAGAACATCCCAATTGATGACAAATATCAATTACGGCCTTTGCTACCACTCTGCTTCTTCTGTTTCCAACCAGATTTGTAATCAGGCTCTCATCCAGCTTCAATCCATCAAAATCCATAATGGACAAAATCGAAAAGCTGGAATTCTTAGCTCCGAAATGATCCAATACTACGCGGACATTCGCTTTTCTGATCTTACTGCATGATGCCGCCAGCATCTCCTGATTCGTATCTGTATAAGATTCGGAGACTTCTACTTCCAAATATTCGCATAATACCTGATATTTCTCAATCAGCGCACTCATCTGATCCGCAATGTTCTCCTGCCTCAATGTTTCACCTGCAAAGTTTACTGAAATCGGCACCATCTGGATTCCTTCTGTCTCCCACTTATGAAGGATCTGACATACCTGTTCAAATATATAGAGATCGAGATAATGTGACAGCCTTGTCTCTTCCAGAAGATTAATATATCTTCCCGGATCCATAATTCCAAGATCCTTATGATGATATCTGACAATCGCTTCAGCACCTGCAATTTCTCCGGTCTGCACATCAATCTTCGGTACCAGACATACAATAAAATTCTTCTGTTCAATATCCTCTAGAAGATCCTTTTTGATGATTGGCTCATGATGACCTTTACGCAGATTTTTATAATACTTCTTTTTCTCTTCCCGCATCATATTCTCTGCACTGATCACAAGACCATTCACATCTATGTCCACTTTTCCCCAGGCATACCCTACTGAAACAAGTCCCAGACTTATGTTTTCAAGTTTTGTATATGCACCATGTACCTGTTGTGTAAAATCTTCATAGGAAGCGTTCTCTACAAGAACCAGATACTCATCTCCTGTCATTCTGTATACATTACCATTATGGAAATACTCCGAAAGCACTTCACCAACTCTGGTGACAACTTCATCTCCATAATCTCTGCCAAATTCTTTATTAAAATTCTTCAGTCCATTAATGTCTACGGAAAGAGCTCCCAATGTCTTCAATTCTTCCGGTTCCACATGATCCAGATATGCAACAAAACTATTTCTGTTAAGTACTCCTGTCAGATTATCATGATAACTGAGATACTCCTGCTGTTTCTGGAGTTTATGAAGAGCGATTGCCTGCGGTATATACGGAATCACCGTACGAAGCAATCCAACATCACATCCGCCCCGGTGAACTCCAACTGCTGCAAGAATTGCTACTGTATTCTCATCCAGCTGCAAACTCACACTGTAATCGGCCTCTGTTGAATTTGTAATCTCCTGCTTCATCCACTTTGGCTGATGTTCTTCCGGAAGCATCTTTATCTTATCTCTCTGCCATGGAACATTCTCTGCACACCACTCAAAGATGGTCTCAATATCCCCATACTCTTTCTCAATATAGTACACGTATTCTGAATCATAATAATCACGTACCGCACGAAGTACATCATTTACGATTTCTGAAAGAGAACGTGGCTTTTTTCTATCACTCATATCGTTTTTCCTCTGTCTTTCTATAATTTTAGACACTCAGATAAGATTATTGTATTATACTACGAATTAAAATGCAATACAAAAAAGTTTCGCAATTCACTTTTAAATGTAAAAAAGAGGGGGATTTCCCATTCCGGAAAATCTGTCCCTCTTTCTCTATTAAATGATATATCCTGCAGATATTTCTGATTTCTGCACATCTACATGCTCTCGAAATCTATAAATTCCACTTTTTATCCTGTGAAACACGAAGTCGGTTCATCGCTCTTGCCAGAGATGCCTGCGTATGATAATACTGCTGGATACTCTGCTGCTGACGTAACCTTTCCTCTGCACGCTCTTTCTGCTCCTGTGCTCGTCGCACATCGATGTCTTCTGGTTTCTCGGCTGTATCAACAATCAGTGTAACTCGGTTGTTTACGATTTCAACAAATCCCACGCCCACTGCAATGTCTTTCCATTCTTCGCCGTCCAGACTCATATGTGCAACTCCAACATTCACAGCGATTACCATATTCTCATGATTTGCAAGAATTCCCTTTTCTCCATCCGGAGCCGGAATGATCAGCTTCTTACAACGACCTTCGTAGAATACACCATCACTTGCTATGATTTTCAGACCAAATGTATCCATATGCACATTCTCCTATTTCAACAATTACTCTTCTTCCATCTCTTTTGCCTTGGCAATTACATCATCAATTGTTCCGACATTGAAGAAAGCGTTTTCCGGATAAGCATCCATCTCTCCATCGATGATCATCTTAAATCCACGGATTGTCTCTTTTAATGGTACATATTTTCCAGGAATTCCTGTAAATGTCTCTGCTACGAAGAATGGCTGGGACAGGAATTTCTGAATCTTTCTTGCACGCATAACAGTTGCTTTATCCTCATCTGAAAGCTCTTCCATACCAAGGATTGCAATGATATCCTGCAGTTCTTTATATTTCTGAAGAATTGCGATCACCTTGTTGGCTACTTCGTAATGTTCTTCTCCTACAACGTCTGCTTCCAGGATACGGGAGCTTGACTCCAGCGGATCTACGGCCGGATAAATACCCTGCTCAACGATCTTTCTGGAAAGTACGGTTGTTGCATCCAGGTGGGCAAATGTAGTTGCCGGAGCTGGGTCTGTCAGGTCATCGGCCGGTACATATACTGCCTGAACCGATGTTACAGAACCGTTCTTTGTAGATGCAATACGCTCCTGAAGTTCACCCATTTCTGTTGCCAGTGTCGGCTGATAACCTACGGCTGAAGGCATACGTCCAAGAAGGGCTGATACCTCAGATCCAGCCTGTGTAAAACGGAAAATATTATCGATGAAGAGAAGCACGTTCTGATGCTGCTCATCACGGAAATATTCTGCCATTGTAAGTCCTGTCTCAGCGACACGCATACGAGCTCCAGGTGGCTCATTCATCTGTCCGAATACCAGGGCTGTTTTCTCCAGTACTCCGGATTCTTTCATCTCTGTCCAGAGGTCGTTACCCTCACGGGAACGCTCTCCAACTCCTGTAAAAATGGAATATCCGCCATGCTCTGTTGCAATGTTACGAATCAATTCCTGAATCAATACGGTCTTACCTACACCGGCACCACCGAACAGACCGATCTTACCACCTTTTGCATAAGGAGCAAGAAGATCGATAACTTTAATACCTGTCTCAAGGATCTCAACTACCGGGCTCTGGTCCTCAAATGTAGGCGGCTGTCTGTGGATTACCCATTTTTTAGAATCTGTAATCGGCTCTCCGTTATCAATTGTCTCACCGAGTACATTAAATAATCTTCCAAGTGTCTGCTCGCCGACAGGAACCTGAATACCGGCTCCTGTTGCAGTAACTTCCATATCTTTACAAAGTCCTTCACTTGCAGCAAGCATCAGGCAGCGCACCTCATTGTTTCCAAGGTGCTGTGCAACCTCCATGATGCATTTCTTTCCATTATTATCAACTTCAAGAGCATCTTTGATAAAATGGAAGATCACCGTTTTCAAACACTACGTCAACGACAGGTCCCATAACCTGTACAATTCGTCCTTTATTCATGTTCTCTCTCTCTTCTATATTTCAGTCATTACAGATTACAGCAATCTACTGTCT
>ENA-OQES01000260-OQES01000260.1-human-gut-metagenome-genome-assembly--contig:-NODE-260-length-23208-cov-4.558035_pt1 | contig 23208 bp, 26 predicted proteins | sample MGYA00242798_ERZ504641 | MGnify/ENA primary metagenome ERZ504641 (study PRJEB26092, sample SAMD00036327) | human gut metagenome | host: Homo sapiens | study: EMG produced TPA metagenomics assembly of...
GGAGGAGAATGCGCTGAAGATCAGCCGCAGATTGGATGCTTTGTCAAAAATAACCACTTATATGCGGGAGCATTACAAGGAGGATCTCAGGCTTTCCGGACTTGCAGCCATGTTCGGATATTCCGATGCATATCTGTCAAGGATGTTCCGGAAATATGCGAAGGTCAATTTTAAGACATATTTACAGGATATCCGCATGGCATACGCCTATAAGGAGCTTTTGCATACAGATCATACCATCAGCTCTATCGCACTTGACAACGGGTTTGCAAGCAGCAGGGCTTTTTCCAGGGAATTTGTAAAGCGTTACGGGATCCTGCCGGGAAGAGTGGAGCGTCAGAATCATAAAAATGTCAAAAAAGTGCTATGAATGAGTCAAGAAAAGCGGCGAAAAGCATACCATGATGTGGTATGCTTTTTTCAGTTCAAAACGAAGATACAGAGAAGCTGTGAAACAGTAATTTTGTAAGGAGGGTTAAATTGTGAAAATTCAGAAAGTAACAGATCCGGCTTTCCGCAGATACGGAAAGGTTCTGGAGGGATACAATTTCGGTCCGCTTCTGAAGGAGATGAAGCATACACCGGTTCCGGAGGATGTGGTATATGTTCCGTCAGCAGAGGAGCTGGAAGCTCTCGATGTGGAAAAATGAGCTGAAAAAAGCAGAGCGTTTGGTGGATTACCTGATCCAGATCGGATTATTGCAATGGTCACAATAAAAAGCTGAATGCCCTGGAATATCATCGGAATTCCGAGATCAATGTAGCAGTGACAGATCTTGTACTGCTTATCGGACATCAGCAGGATATAGAAGAGGATCTTACATACGATACCTCAAAGGTGGAGGCATTTTTGGTACCGGCAGGAACCGGGATCGAGGTTTATGCCACAACGCTCCACTATGCACCGTGTCATGTGAATGAGAGTGGATTTCAGTGTGTAGTTGTTCTTCCGAGAGGAACCAACACAGAGATTGATTTTCCGATGTCAGAGGACGGAGAGGACGGTCTGATGACAGCTAGAAATAAATGGCTTATCGCTCATGAGGATGCGAAGATCGAAGGCGCATTCAACGGATTGAAGGGTGAAAATATCACACTTGACTGATTTTGGGTGAAGTGAATAGTTACAAACGAACAATAATATCACCGGTGGAAAATCTGCCGGATATAAAAAGGAGAATAAAGATTATGAACAACATGCCAGAAGTTAAGATCGGAATCGTTGCAGTCAGCAGAGATTGTTTTCCGGAAAGCCTTTCCGTAAACAGGAGAAAAGCTCTTGTAGACGCTTACACAAAGAAATACGATGCAAAGGATATCTACGAATGTCCGGTCTGTATCGTAGAGAGTGAGATCCATATGGTCCAGGCTCTGGAGGATATCTAAAAAAGCAGGCTGTAACGCACTCTGTGTATATCTTGGAAACTTCGGACCGGAGATTTCTGAGACACTGCTTGCAAAACATTTTGACGGACCGAAGATGTTTGTCGCAGCTGCAGAGGAGACACAGGATAATCTGACACAGGGACGTGGAGATGCTTATTGCGGAATGCTTAACGCAAGCTACAATCTGAAACTCAGAGGAGTAAAAGCTTACATTCCGGAGTATCCGGTAGGAACAGCAGAGGAATGTGCTGATATGATCCATGAGTTCGAACCAATCGCGAGAGCAGTTGTCGGATTAAGTGACTTAAAGATCATCAGCCTTTGGACCGCGTCCGTTAAACTTCCTTGCATGTAATGCACCAATCCAGCAGCTTTACAATATCGGAGTTGAAATTGAGGAAAATTCTGAACTTGACCGTTTTCGAGGCTTATAACAAACATGAAGGTGATGAGAGAATCCCAGCCGTTGTAAAAGAGATGGAAGAAGAGCTCGGAGCAGGAAATAAGAAACCGGAGATTCTTCCGAAACTGGCTCAGTATGAGATTACTTTGAAAGATTGGATCGAGGAGCACAGAGGATATAGAAAATACGTTGCAATCGCAGGAAAATGCTGGCCGGCATTCCAGACACAGTTCGGATTTGTTCCATGTTATGTAAACAGCCGTCTGACAGCTCAGGGAATCCCGGTATCCTGTGAGGTTGATATTTACGGAGCACTCAGCGAGTTCATCGGAACTGCTGTCAGCCAGGATGCAGTAACACTTCTTGATATCAACAATACAGTACCGGCAGATATGTACAAAGAGAGCATTGAAGGAAAATTCCCATATACACAGAAAGATACATTTATGGGATTCCATTGTGGAAATACAGCTTCCGGCAAACTTGCTTTCTGCGAAATGAAATATCAGATGATCATGGCAAGATCTCTTCCAATCGAGGTTACACAGGGAACACTGGAGGGAGATATCAAACCTGGAGACATCACATTCTACAGACTGCAGAGTACATCTGACAATGTACTTCGTGCTTATGTTGCACAGGGAGAAGTACTTCCGGTTGCTACAAAATCCTTCGGATCTATCGGAGTGTTCGCAATTCCGGAGATGGGAAGATTCTACCGTCACGTACTGATCGAAAAGAATTATCCACATCACGGAGCAGTTGCTTTCGGACACTTTGGAAAAGCATTGTTCGAAGTATTTAAATACATTGGTGTGCCGGTTGAAGAGATTGGATACAACCAGCCGAAAGGCGTAAGATATCCAACAGAGAATCCGTGGGGTTAATTACATAGAAAGTTATAAGCATAGAAAACGGGCAGAGAGCCGTGCCGGAAACGGCAAGGCTCTCTGTCTTTATGCAGGAGGAACGACATGTTATTTGTAGGAGTAGATCTTGGAACATCCGCAGTAAAACTTCTTCTGATGGATGAGAATGGAAAGATCAAGAATATCGTATCAAAAGAATATCCGTTATATTTCCCACATCCGGGATGGTCAGAGCAGAAACCGGAAGACTGGTTTGCACAGAGTATGGAAGGGCTGAAAGAGCTTCTTGAAGGCTTTGATAAGGATCAAGTGAAAGGAATCAGTTTTGGAGGCCAGATGCACGGTCTCGTTGCGCTTGATAGGGAAGACCAGGTGATTCGCCCGGCAATTCTGTGGAATGACGGACGTACTGCAAAGCAGACCGATTACCTGAATCAGGTGATTGGAAAAGAGAAGATTTCAGAGTATACAGCAAATATTGCATTTGCCGGATTTACAGCACCGAAGATTCTTTGGATGAAGGAAAATGAATCGGAGAATTTTGCAAAGATTGAGAAAATCATGCTTCCGAAGGATTATCTTGCATATCGTCTGTCAGGGTCTTTTTGCACAGAGTATTCAGATGCTTCCGGAATGCTGCTTTTGGATGTGGAGCATAAGTGCTGGTCTGCAGAAATGCTTGAGATCTGTGGTATTACAGAGGCACAGCTTCCAAAGCTGTATGAAAGCTGGGAAGTCGTTGGAACTTTGAAAGCAGAGATTGCAGCGAAACTTGGCGTATCAGAGGATGTAAAAGTAATTGCAGGAGCCGGGGACAATGCGGCGGCAGCAGTAGGAACAGCAACGGTCGGAGACGGTGGCTGCAATATTTCTCTCGGAACATCAGGAACACTCTTTATTTCCAGTAAGAAATTCGGAGTAGATAAGAACAATGCACTGCATTCCTTTGACCATGCAGATGGCAATTATCATCTGATGGGATGCATGCTCAGTGCTGCTTCCTGTAATAAATGGTGGATGGATGAAATCCTTAAGACAAAAGATTATCCGGCAGAACAGGCAGGAATCACAAGGCTTGGCGAGAACCATGTGTTCTATCTTCCATATCTGATGGGAGAGCGTTCTCCTCATAATGACCCTTCCGCAAGAGCAGCATTTATCGGAATGTCTATGGACAGCACAAGAGAGGATATGACACAGGCTGTGCTGGAAGGTGTTGCATTCGGACTGCGTGATTCCCTGGAAGTTGCAAGAAGTATTGGTGTGAATCCAGAGAGAACAAAGATCTGCGGCGGTGGAGCAAAGAGTCCGCTGTGGAGAAAGATCATTGCAAATGTGATGAATATGAAAGTAGATCTGATCGAAAGCGAAGAAGGTCCTGGATATGGAGCGGCAATCCTGGCAGCAGTTGGATGCGGCGTATTTGATTCGGTGGAAGAGGCTGCGAAGAAACTTGTGAAAGTAACTGGAACAGAAGAACCGAATCCGGAACTGGTGCAGAAGTACGAGGAAAGATATCAGGAATTTAAGAAATTGTATCCGGCATTGAAAGGAATTTATCAGGGGAAACAAGCATAATTGAACTCCAATAAAAAACTCCCAATAGAAAATCATACTCTAAAAGATATCTGAGATGGAATTCTATTGGGAGTTTTTAAAATATCAATAAATCTTACGCTAAAAACAACGCATACAGTATCACAAGAATACCAAGCACGATTCTGTAATATCCAAATACTTTGAAATCATGTTTCTTAATATATCCCATCAGGAATTGAATAACGATAATAGAAGAAACAAATGCTGTTACCATACCAATCAGAAGAATTATTGCTTCTGTTCCGGTAAAGTTCAGACCAAACTTCACAAGCTTCAGAAGACTTGCACCGAACATAACCGGAATCGCAAGTACGAAAGTGAATTCAGCAGCAACGGTTCTGGATACTCCAAGGATTAAAGCACCGACAATTGTTGCACCGGATCTGGATGTTCCAGGAAGATTGCAGCGATCAGCTGGAAAAGTCCGATCAAAATGCAGTCTTATAAGTAAGTTCATCCATACTGTTGATCTTCGCAGGTTTGCCCTTGTGATTATTCTCAACAATGATAAATGCGATACCGAAGACAATCAGAGCAATCGCAACGCAAGGGTAATTGTAAAACCATTTCTCAAACAGATCATTGAACGGCATTCCAATCACAATCGCAGGGATACATGCAACAAGGACTTTCAGCCAGAGGATAATGATATCCATCTTCACATAACTTAAAATTCCATTTCCGGCTTTCTTTTTTCTATGTGCATGTTTTGCCTGACGGCGTCTGACCGTGTGACTTCCTTCCGGTGCACCAAATGGGAAGATCTGGTTCCAGAATAAGATGACAACGGCAAGAATCGCACCTAGCTGGATCACAACTTCAAACATACTGTAGAATTCTTCGGAAACATCTAATTTCACAAATTGATTCAAAAGAATCAGATGTCCCGTGCTGCTGATCGGCAGCCATTCTGTGATTCCTTCCACAATTCCAAAGAGGAAGGATTTCAAAAATTCAATCATTCTTAATTTATACTCCTTTTTATTGATGGATTGCAGCTATACTAAGAGATTCTAGCACTAAATGCAATCATTTTTGTGCAGCTACACTTATGTTCTAAAGTGGCTCACGGTTTCTTATTATAAAACGTTGGCAAAAGATGTGCAAGAAATAGAAAGTATTTAAATTGTTAAATCGTCGATTTAAGAAATTCCTAATATTTTTCCAATCTATCTCTTGAAAAACCATCAAGTATCATGTATACTATAGTTAGAACTTGATCATGTGATAATTATGTTGCTGCGCTGTTATTGGTGTCAGCAATTATCGAGGGGTATGTAAAATGTATAAAATATTAGTATGTGATGACGATAGAGAAATCGTAGAAGCAATCGAAATTTATCTTTCTCAGGAGGGATATCAGATTTTAAAAGCATATGACGGAATCGAAGCACTGGAGATTCTGGAGAAAGAGGAAGTGAATCTTCTGATCATCGATGTCATGATGCCGAGACTTGACGGAATCCGTGCAACATTGAAGATCCGCGAGAAGAACAGTCTGCCAATCATTATCTTGTCTGCGAAGTCAGAAGATACCGATAAGATTCTTGGACTCAATATCGGTGCGGATGATTATGTGACAAAGCCGTTCAATCCGCTGGAACTTGTGGCACGAGTGAAATCACAGCTGAGAAGATTTAACGAACTTGGCGGAACAGCACAGGAGCCAAAAGAGACAATTTATAAGGTAGGCGGCCTTCAGATCAATGATGATCTCAAGCAGGTGACAGTAGACGGAGAATTTGTGAAACTGACACCGATTGAATACAATATCCTTTTGCTTCTGATGAAGAATCAGGGAAAAGTATTTTCAATCAATCAGATTTATGAATCCATCTGGAATGAAGAGGCAATTGGTGCGGATAACACAGTTGCAGTTCACATTCGTCATATCAGAGAAAAAATAGAGATCAATCCGAAAGATCCACGTTACCTGAAAGTAGTCTGGGGTGTCGGATATAAAATCGAAAAAGCATAAAAAGGCATATAAGAAAGGATTAACAATGAAGAAATGGTACAGGAAGACCGTGACAAGGACAATCGTTCTTGTTGTGGCGATTCTTAGCGGAGCATTGCTTGTGACAAATTTGCTTTCTCTCCTGACACTGGCGGGGGGGATGAGTTTTTCACAGATCCAAAAGATGAATACACAGTCTTTTGAAGAATCCGAAGAATTCAGCAAGATGGTCGAAAGTTACATGTACGATGTACAGGAGAAGCTTTATCTGCAGAATCTTTTTGAAAGTGACGGCGCCTACAATCCGAAAAAACTGGTGGATGTAATGGAACTGTCGAAGAAGGGAAAGATATCTGAGACGAATCTGTCCGGCGTCACGTACACGATGGAAGAGCTGGTGAACTGGGGCGAAACTTACAGTGGGACAGATAACGACAATCTTTACAAACAGAATGGCGTGATCGTCTGCCAGAAACCAGACGGAAATTATTACTACTATTATATGAATGATTTCTTCTCTCTTGTAAATGCAGGAAAACTTCAATTTCAGATGGGCGAACAGGACAGAGATCAGTTCCTGGCAGGATTGCAGGCAGGTGAATTTACAACTCCCGGATATTATACATTTCAGATTACAGATGAAAACGGTGAGCTGCTTTATACAGACTGCTGGAACTTTGGTCAGTCAATGATTGAAAAATATGCACCGGTCGGAGCGGATAATCTACTCCAGGTTGTAAATAATAATCCGCAGTTAAATGGAAGACTGACATTGGTTTATGATAATATTGCCACAGCATTGCAAACAATCTATGAAGACTGGCAGGATTATGAAGGCGGTTGGAATTATCTGGAAGAAGGGAATACCAATTTTACCTATCTGTATGCAGATGAATCGACAAAGAAGGTTACTACAAATAAAGCAGAATATGCAAATTATGCAGATGTAAAGAAAAGCATAGAAGACATGATAGAATCAGCGTCAAAGAACCCTGTGAAATATATGGTAATCTATCCTGAATTGAAAGATTTTAAGACGAATATGAACGTTTCTTATTCGGATCAATGGCTCAATACACGTTCTTATGGTTACTATTCCGGAGGAACAAAGTGGAAAGATGTTTTTGCGGTTGCAGTGGACACAAACTATCCGATCCAGGATCAGTTTTACCAGAATAGCATCGAATATCAAAATAACATTCCGCATATGAAAGCGGCATTATATTTTATGATTTTCAGCGGCGTACTCTTTTTTGATCACAGTAGTGTGGCTGACATTGGGGGCAGGAAGAAAACCGCAGGATGAAGAACTACATTTGTTAAAGTTCGATTCCTGGAAGACAGAGATTGCTGCTGCAGTTGTTATTTTTGTCTGGGTGATTGGAAGTTATTTCTTTTTTGTAGCAGGAATAGATGGAATTCATATCTTATTTGATGGGATTACAGGATTATGTAGTTCGTACGGTGCTGTGGGAAGTGATACATTTGTTCCATCATCCTATGTTCCAAATGTATATATGCAGACTTTAAGTCTCGGAGAATCAGTAGGTGCGTTTGCATATGGAGCATTTACATTTACCTGCTTCTTTGCCGGCTATCTTAGTCTGGTAAGAAGAATTAAGGCAAAGAGTCTGTGGGAAAACAGTCTGCTTCGAAGCTTCGGTATATTTATCGGGAAAATATTACGAGACATGAAGCTTACAAAGAAAACAGCAGGACTTTTGATTCTTTATTTCCTGTTTCAGCTTTTCGTGCTCTGGGGTGGAGATTTCTTCCTGGTGATTCTGCTGCTGATTGCTGATGCAGTGCTATTCTATTACATGGTTTCAAATGTGATGGAGAAGAATCGATTGAGAAAAGGAATTCAGGAGATCGCTGCCGGAAATATGAGTTATCAGATTCCAATCGACGGACTGCATGGGGAGAACAAGAAATTTGCATTGATGATCAACGGGATCGGAACCGGACTTAACAAAGCAGTTGCCGAGGCAATGAAAAACGAACGTCTTAAGACAGATTTGATCACAAATGTTTCTCATGATATTAAGACACCACTGACTTCTATTTTGAACTATGTCGGCATCTTAAGACAAACAGATCCGGCGGATCCGAAAGTTCAGGATTATCTGAATATTCTGGAAGCGAAAGCACAGAGACTGAAGACATTGACAGAAGATGTAGTAGAAGCATCGAAAGTCAGCAGCGGGAATATTTCCCTGGAATATATGGATCTTGATCTGTCAGAAATGATCCAGCAGACGCAGGGTGAACTCGAAGCAAAAATTCGAGGCGAGAAATCTGGCAATCGTCACAGATCTTCCGGCAGAACCGGCTGTTGTGCATGTCGATGGAAGAAGAATGTGGCGTGTTCTGGAAAATATTTACGGAAATGCAGCCAAGTACGCAATGCCTGGAACCAGAGTTTACGCGACTCTGAAAACAGATGATACAAAGGTAAGATTTTCATTGAAAAATGTTTCCGAGCATCAGTTGAATATTCAGGCTGACGAACTGACAGAACGTTTTATCCGCGGAGATATTTCCAGAAGTACGGAGGGAAGTGGATTAGGACTTTCTATAGCGAAGAGCCTTACAACAATGCAGGGAGGTACATTTGATCTGTATCTGGACGGAGATTTGTTCCGGGTAGATATTACATTTCCAAGAGTGAAAGCAAAAGGAAATGCTGCCGGGGTAACAGAGGAATTAGCAGAGAAATCATCAAGCGGTGTATCTTGACATTCTATTCGCGTTATGCTACCCTTTTTAAGGAATGAAAAGCAGTGATAAGCGAAACGCGATGAGGAAGAGAGTAGTCTGTAACAGATTCTACAGAAAAGTCCTGAAGGCTGTCAGGCCGGATGTTGAGAGGGATGGATGGAAGACAGATGAAGATGGCTTCTGAGCAGCGCAGATGAGCCTGAACAGAGTGAGCAAGTGAGTTGTTTAAGCAGCAATCTTGAATAAAAAGATCCGGGTTAGTCTGTGAAGGGATTCGCCCTTTATAGCGAAGAGTATCAACAGTGAGAAATGCCGTAGTATTCAAAGTGGTTTTGATTAACAAAGCAGTTTTTACTAACGAAAGTGCAGATACTCATAGAGGTTTCTTTCCGCGAGGAAGGAACGAAGAGAAGTGGTAACACGAAAGTAGGATTCGTCTTCTCAGGGATGCAAGTCCCTGGGAGGGCGTTTTTTAATATATTAGGTTCTTTCCTAACATATTAAAAATGCTCTGCTAGGGATATGCGCTGCGGCGTACAAAGTAGGTGTCGCAAGCGACCGCCGCAAGTGCAAGAATGTGCCTTGGCACATTCTTTTTTCGCGAAAGATCCAGCAGAAAGTCGTAATAGTAGTCACTGGAATTTGAGAAAAGAATCCCACATTGTGGGAAAAGGAGGCAGACAAATGTCAGAAAAACCAAAATATTATATAACAACAGCGATCGCCTATACATCAGGTAAACCGCATATCGGAAACACATACGAGGTCGTGCTTGCAGATGCAATCGCACGTTACAAGAGAAGCCAGGGATATGATGTATTCTTCCAGACAGGAACAGATGAGCACGGACAGAAGATCGAGCTCAAAGCCGAGGAGGCTGGAATCACACCAAAGGAATTCGTAGATAATGTATCAACAGAAATCAAAAGAATCTGGGATCTGATGGATACATCTTATGACAAATTCATCCGTACAACAGATGAAGATCATGAGAAACAGGTTAAGAAGATTTTCAAGAAACTTTACGACAAGGGAGATATTTACAAGGGACATTATGAAGGAATGTACTGTACACCATGCGAGTCTTTCTTCACAGAGTCTCAGCTTGTAGATGGAAAATGTCCTGACTGTGGACGCCCGGTTCAGCCTGCAAAAGAAGAGGCATATTTCTTCAAAATGAGCAAATATGCAGATCGTCTGATCGAGCATATCAATACACACCCGGAGTTCATTCAGCCGGTTGCCCGTAAGAACGAGATGATGAACAACTTCCTCCTTCCGGGACTTCAGGATCTGTGTGTATCCAGAACATCCTTCAAGTGGGGAATTCCGGTAGATTTCGATCCAAAGCACGTTGTATATGTATGGCTTGATGCTCTTACAAACTATATCACAGGAATCGGATATGACGCAGACGGAAACAGCACAGAGCAGTTCAACAAACTGTGGCCGGCAGACCTTCATCTGATCGGAAAAGATATCATCCGTTTCCATACAATTTACTGGCCAATCTTCCTTATGGCACTTGATCTTCCACTTCCGAAACAGGTGTTTGGACATCCGTGGCTGCTTCAGGGAGACGGTAAGATGAGTAAGTCTAAAGGAAATGTTCTCTATGCAGATGAACTTGTTGATTTCTTTGGTGTAGATGCAGTTCGCTACTTCGTACTTCATGAGATGCCATTCGAGAATGACGGTGTTATTTCCTGGGAGCTGATGGTAGAGCGTCTGAACTCTGATCTTGCAAATACACTTGGAAACCTTGTAAACAGAACTGTTTCTATGACAAACAAATACTTCGGCGGAACAGTAGAAGATAAGGGGGTTTGTAGAAGATGTAGATGCAGAACTGAAAGCAGTTGTAGAGAATGCTTCTAAAGCAGTTGATGCTAAGATGGCAGACCTCCGCGTTGCCGATGCGATTACAGAAATCTTCAATCTGTTCAAACGCTGCAATAAATACATTGATGAGACAACTCCTTGGGTACTCGGAAAAGATGAATCCAAGAAGGATCGCCTTTCTACAGTACTTTGGAATCTGATCCAGAGCATTTCTGAAGGTGCAAGACTTCTTGAATCTTTTATGCCTTCTACAAGTAAGAAGATCCTTGAGCAGCTTGGTAACGGACATGTAACAGAGAAACCGGAGATCCTGTTCCAGCGAATGGATCTCGAAGAGGTTATGAAGAAAGTTGAAGAACTTCATCCGAAGGTAGAAGAAAAGAAAGAGGAAGAAGCTGTTATCGACATTGAGCCGAAAGATGAGATCACATTTGAGCAGTTCGGAGCAATGCAGTTCCAGGTTGGAGAGATCATTGCATGTGAGGCTGTAAAGAAATCCAAAAAGGCTTCTCTGCTCTCAGGTAAAAGTTGGAAGCCAGGTAAAACAGATCGTATCCGGAATCAAAGCACATTACACACCGGAAGAAATGGTTGGTAAGAAAGTTATGGTTCTTGTAAACCTGAAACCTGCGAAGCTGGCAGGCGTACTTTCAGAGGGAATGTTGCTTTGTGCAGAAGATGCAGAAGGTAACCTTGCACTGATGACACCGGAAAAAGAAATGCCGGCTGGAGCAGAAATCTGTTAATTGAAATGTTTGAAAATTCAGACAATTACAACTAAAGCAGATAATAAATAAAAAATATAAAAAATCAAATGAATATATTGACAAATTAGACGCCGAATGTTATTATATAACCATCAAAGAGAGAAAGAAATCTCCCAAAGATATTTAACTAAGAAGGCAAAAGTAACAGACGCCGGATTAGATTAAAAATACAAGTTCAACAGGAGGTCAGTCCCATGGACAGTATAGTTTCAGATTTTTATCAATATGTCAGTGGTATGATGAGTGAAGGTTCCTGTGAAGAAAGAGACCTTTGCCAAGCGTAAAAGTCCAGTAGAAAGAAAAGAAGATCAAAGATCGGAGAGTACGGAAACTGGAAGCAAAGAGAAAAAGATGAATCACTCATAGATGTATTGAATAAAAATACCGCATATAACATAGAATGAAAAATGTGTAAAGAAACATTGAAAGGATATGTTATAATCTCAGATTTGTTATAAAAGCAGGAATGACTTGACAGAAGATTTAATACATAAAGTATTGAATGGATATGAAAATCATTCAAGTGATAAAATAACAGACGACAAAGGTCTCACAGGAACGTAGAATCGAGAATAATCTCCGATACAAAATATAAAATTATAATAATAATACAATTAAATAACACTAAAAATGCACTTTCAAAAGGAATTGAAGGTGCATTTTTTTCGACATTACAGACCTCATATGGTAGAATAATGAAAGAGTATCGGCTAGTGCCTAATGGACACATTCAGACCAAAACTAATATTTCAATGACAATGAGGTGAGTACAGTGGATAAGTATGAATATAAGTTAAAGACAGAAGAGATGCTGGAACTTATGGAAGATGGAGAATACAGAAAAGCAGCGGCAGCAGCAGATCTGATTGACTGGAAGCGTGTCCGTAACGCAGGGATGCTGATGAAATGTCAGTGATATTTATGAAAAAAAACAAAAAGAGTATCAGAAGAGCTATGATGTGATGAATCTTGCATATCGCCGTTCTGAAGGAAGCCGCAAGGTGATCTATAAGTTATGTTCTCTTGCAATTAAGACAAAGAATATAGATGAAGCAATCGACTATTATGACGAATTTATCCAGATTGCACCGAAAGATCCGAACAGGCATATCCTTAGATATCAGATCTTAAGAGCGCAGAGAGCGCCGATCGAACAGCAGATTGAGGCTCTGGAGGAATTTAAGAAGGCAGAATATATTGAAGAGTGGGCTTATGAACTGGCGAAGCTTTATCGCGAAGCAGGTATGATGACAGAATGTCTGGAAGAGTGTGATGATCTGATCCTCTGGTTCAGCGAGGGTAAGTATGTTTATAAGGCAATGGAACTGAAGATGCAGTATAAGCCATTGTCACCATCGCAGCAGCAGAAATATGATCACAGATATGAGAAGCTTTCTTCAGAGACAGAAGAAATACCGGATCTGACTTCCTATTTAGGAGAAGACGAGGAAAAAGATTCTGCGTCAGAAGGAGCCGAAGCACTTGGAGATACAAGATCAATCGGGTTGACAGAGCAGCCGGTGATGGAGAACGACAGTACTTCCGATGTGATTGACACGGATGCGGTTACTTTGGAAGCGGCAGAAGAGCCGGATGCCGAAGTAGAAAATCCGGAAGAAGCAGGAGTAGAAACAGCAGAAGTTATAGAAGCTTCCGAGGATGAGTCAGAAGTTCAGCCGGCAACGGTAGAGACAAGTGGAGATAAGAGAACACTTAGCAAAGATACTGCTTCCATACCGGTTGTCGGTAAGAATCCGGTAAAACCAGTCAAGAAGAAACTCGGAGATACGATGCGGTTAGATGAAGCTCTGCAGCAATTACTCAACCCGAAACCGGAAGTTCAGGCAGAACCGGGAGAAGAAGTCGAACCGGATATGACAGATCTGGAAGAGGATATTGCAGCAATTGAGGATGTAGAAGATCTTGAGATCGTGAATCAACTGACAGAAGAGAAGAAAGCTGAGGAAGCCAGTAAAGAACGAGTGGTTCCATCAGGGATGAAAGAACTGATTCCAGAACCGGAGACAGAAGAACTTATAGAACAGGCAGTGGAGGAGACTTCAGAAGATGTCCCAGAAGATGCAGTTGCTATAGAAGCAGGAGAAGCAGAACCGGAAGAAGTTCTTGAAGTAGAAGAGGCAGAACCGGAAGAGGAAGAAATCCTTGAAGTAGAAGAAGCAGAACCGGAAGAGGAAGAAATCCTTGAAGCAGAAGAAGCAGAACCGGAAGAGGAAGAAATCCTTGAAGCAGGAGAAGCAGAACCAGAAGAGGAAGAAATCCTTGAAGCAGGGGAAGCAGAACCGGAAGAGGAAGAAATTCTTGAAATAGATGCAGCTGAGTCAGAAGATCTGACAGATGAATCAGAAGATTTGTCTGAGGTGGAGGAACTGATCTCAGAAACTGAAGTTGTCAATGATGAAGATGATTCAGAAGGAGCAGCAGTAAGAGAGACTATGGACAATAAAAATAATGAAGAACCAATTTTATCACCAGAGATACAGAAACTGATTGATGAGATTGAAGGTGTTATTCCGGAAGAGGAAGAAGTAGATGCAACAGTAAGTTCAGAAGAAGTTCTTGAGGTAGAAGAAGAACCACATGAAAATATGGGAGAGCTTGCGGATGATCTCAGACTCGGTGAGGACGAGTACGAAGATTATGATGCGTATGACTGGGATGATGCAGAAGAGTTTGACGAAGACGATATTTTAGATGATTATGAAGAGTCTGATGACGATTTGTTGGATGATTATGAAGAGTCTGATGACGATCTGCCGGATGATTATGAAGAGTCTGATGATGATCTGTTCGGTGAGGAAGAAGGATATGATGATCTGGATGCCTATGGTTATGAAGAAGACGATGAGGATGATGAAGTAATTAATCCAAGAGATCTTTTCACAGCAGAAGATAAGATTTCAGATGATGATCTTCTTGGTCTGAATTCTTATGAAGAAGTGCCAAATTTTGAAGATGAATTCAGCGTGAATCCAGCGCATAGTGAGGAACCGGATGACAGAGAGATTCCGGATGAAGATGACGGAATTGATATCATGTCTGCGACGACACCATTGAGCCGTAAAGAGACTGCAAAATTGATCGCAACAGGTAAGACATCACCATTACCGTTAGATGAGATTGCAGATGCAATGTCTGATACAGGATTTATTGTACATGGTCGTTATGATCTTGAAACACAGAGTGGAATCGGTACAAGAGCAGGACTTACAGAGGAACAGAAAAAACTCTTCTCTTATTTTGTACCTGTACGTGGTATGAGTGAGCAGCTGGTAGATGTACTTGAGCAGGATAAGAACTGTACAAACCGCAAAGGAACTTCCAGAACAGGAAACCTTCTGATTATTGGAAATAAAGGAAATGGAAAGACAGTCCTCGCTGTTGATGTTGTAAAGGCAATTCAGAAGCAGCGTGATATCCGTCAGGGTAAGGTTGCAATTGTGACAGGTGAGTCACTGAATAAGAAGAGAATCGGAGACATTTTCCGTAAATTGTACGGCGGTGCACTGATCATTGAAAAAGCCGGACAGATGAACGAAAAAACACTCGCCAAGCTGAACAAAGCAATGGAGCAGGATACAGGAGAACTTTTGGTAGTTCTTGAAGAGCAGAGAAAACCACTGGACAGACTTCTTTCTTCCAACAGAGAATTCAGAAGAAAATTTACTTCCAGACTTGAAGTGCCGATCTTTATTAATGATGAGCTTGTAACATTTGGACAGACTTATGCTCAGGAGAATGGTTACAGAATCGATGAGATGGGAATTCTTGCACTGTACAGTAAGATTGATTCTTTACAGAGAGAAGATCATGCAGTAACAGTAGCAGAAGTGAAAGAAGTGATGGATGATGCGATCGCTCATTCACAGAAAGCTTCCGCAAAGAAGCTTGTGAAGAGAGTATTTGGAAAGAATACAGATTCTTCCGACAGAATTCTGCTTTCAGAGAAAGATTTCAACATTTAATGACATATATTTGTTAAGAATTAATAGACAGTCAGTAAAACGACTGTCTATTTTTGTGCAATAATACAATTTTCTCTTTCATTTTTTATACAGTATCAAGTATAATAAAAACTATAGTGTTCAAGGGTAGAATTGAAACTTTGTTACCAATGAATGATTCGGTAATGTGCCTTGATCTATAAGAAATTGTATGGATTTTTAAATCATTACAATCAGGAATATATTTGAGCAGTGAGGTGGCTTTATGGTTAAGAAAAAACAGCACGAAGACGAAAGTGCAGCCTTATGAGATCGGAGAACTTGACCATTATCTTTTTGGGCAGGGAAATCATTATGAGATTTATAAAAAGATGGGTGCCCATGAGGTGACAAAGAACGGAAAAAGAGGAGTATATTTTGCGGTATGGGCTCCTCATGCAGTAAACGTTTCTGTAATCGGAGAGTTTAATGACTGGGATGAGACGAAAGATAAGATGAAGAGAGGGGAGCCTCTCGGAATATATACATGCTTCGTTCCGGAGGCGAAGAAAGGGGATTTGTATAAGTTCTGTATAGAGACACAGGCGGGTGAGAAGATCTATAAAGCAGATCCATTTGCTAATTATGCAGAGCTTCGACCGGGAACAGCATCCAGAATCACAGACATTTCTAATCTGAACTGGTCAGACAGTAAGTGGATGACAGCTCGTGAGAAGTGGGATAACAAAGAAGAACCAGTGTCTATTTATGAAGTACATATGGGTTCCTGGATGAGACATCCCGGAAGAGAAGATGAAGGATTCTATACATATCGTGAGTTTGCAGAAGCAATTACAAAGTATGTAAAAGAGATGGGATATACTCATGTTGAGTTGATGGGAATCGCAGAGCATCCGTTTGATGGTTCCTGGGGATATCAGGTGACCGGATATTATGCACCAACTGCACGCTATGGAACACCGGAAGATTTTGCATATATGGTAAATTATCTTCATAAGAATAATATCGGTGTTATTCTTGACTGGGTACCGGCGCATTTCCCGAAAGATGCACATGGTCTGGCAGATTTTGACGGAACACCGACATTCGAATATCCAGATCCGAGAAAGGGCGAGCATCCTGATTGGGGAACGAAGGTTTTCAATTATGAAAAACCGGAAGTTTCTAACTTCCTTTTGGCGAATGCATTGTTCTGGGTTGAACATTATCATGTAGACGGACTTCGTGTAGATGCAGTGGCATCTATGCTGTATCTGGACTACGGAAGAGAAGATGGACAGTGGATTCCGAATAAATTTGGCGGAAATGAGAATCTTGAGGCGATTGCATTCTTTAAACATCTGAATTCTGTAGTTTGCGGAAGAAATAAAGGCGTTATGATGATCGCAGAAGAGTCTACAGCATGGCCGAAGGTGACAGGATCTCCTGAGGATGACGGACTTGGATTTACTTTGAAGTGGAATATGGGATGGATGCATGACTTTACAGAATATATGAAACTGGATCCTTATTTCAGAAAAAATTGCACATCATATGATGACATTTTCTATGGAATATGCATATTCAGAGAACTATATTCTTGTACTTTCTCATGATGAGGTTGTTCATCTGAAATGCTCCATGTTGAATAAGATGCCGGGAGAAGGATGGGATAAGTTCCGCAACTTGAAGGTGGCATATGCATTTATGATGGGACATCCTGGAAAGAAGCTTCTCTTTATGGGACAGGAGTTCGCACAGCTTCGTGAGTGGAGTGAAGAGAGAGAACTGGATTGGTTCCTTCTTGCAGAAGAACCGCATCAGCAGATTCAGAACTGGTATAAAGATTTGCTTCATCTTTATAAGAAGAATAAGGCATTGTATGAGTTGGATAATGATCCGAAGGGATTTGACTGGATCAATAAGGATGATATCTTCCGGAGTATTTTCAGTTTCACAAGACATTCAAAAGATGGTAAGAAAAATCTGCTCTTTGTATGCAATTTTACACCGGTAGACAGACCAGATTACCGTGTTGGTGTTCCGAGAAGAAAGCAGTTTAAGCTTGTTCTTAACAGTGATGAGACAAAATACGGCGGATCAGGAGAAGAACGCCCATTGGTTTACAAACCAGAGAAGCAGGAATGTGATGGTCAGAAATATTCCTTTGCATATCCTCTTCCGGGATATGGTGTGGCAGTATTTGAGTATTAAGTTGTATAGTATAGTGTTTTCCACGAATAGATGGAACAGGAATTAGACATACATTAATTTGCCCCTGCATAGATTGTAAAAAACAAACTATGCAGGGGCTTTTCTATGAGAGAATATATTGAGGAGCGTGCAGTGGAAATTGCAAATTATATTATAGAAAATAATGCGACAGTGAGACAGACAGCAAAACAGTTTCGGATTAGTAAGAGTACGGTGCATAAGGATGTTACAGAACGTCTGCTTCAGATCAACCCATCATTGGCTCATGAAACGCGTAAGGTTTTAGACACCAACAAATCAGAACGTCACATCCGGGGAGGGCTCGCTACCAGAGAAAAAATATTTACACTTGCATGCTTCCAATTATTGAAGTTAATGTTACAATAAAAGAGGATATTCAATCAGAAACACGGACATTGAGAGGAGACTGTTCAAATGCGGGTGGCAATCGTTGAAAGGGATGAAAAAGTATTAGAAGAACTGAAAAAAGGTTTAAAACGCGTAGATCCGAATTACGAGTTGGCGGGAATTGCAGGGAATGGACAGTCTGCATATGAGATGATAACAGTTATGCAGCCAAATCTTGTTATCATGGACATTGGGCTTCCGCGGATGAATGGGTTAAATCTTTTGAGAAAATTACGCACGGAAGGACGTGAGTTCCGTGTGATTATTATAACAAAGGATGAAGATTTTCAACAGGCAAAGCAGGCAATCGATCTGGGGGTGGACGGATATTTAGTACAGCCGTTCCGGCCGATGGAGCTTAAGAAGGCATTAAGCCGTATTCATGAAAAAATCAGGAATGAATATTGGATGCAGGCTTCTTTTACTGTTGAAAATATTCTGTTAAGCTGCAGATATGGAGAAATTATATCGAATCAGAAGTTAAATGAAATGACTATTCGGAGATTTGGTTTTACAGTGGATGATCCGGGATATTTATTTACGGTTTCAATGGCAGACGAATACGAGGAGCAGAAGGAAAATATACGTGGATTTCTCGAAGAAATCTGTAGACGTGAGTGTGGATTTTCGGCATCTGTTATATGTTCGGATCGATGGAAACAGGTGTATCTGATCATTTACCGGGTACGTGAAGCAAGGAACTGGAAAGAATATTTTCAAAAAAATGTGGTTACTGGGTTATGTAGGAATTTTCCGGGGACAATTATTTGTGTATGGATAGAGACAAAACAGCTGATAAAGCTGGCAGATGCAATGATTCAGGCAGGAAGTCTCATGGAATGGAATCTTCTTCAGCCGCGAGGAGTTTTAATCTGTCAGCAGACAGTTGAGAAATTTGAAGCTGTTCCGGTGCGTTATCCGGTAGAATTAGAACAACGAATGCGAGAAATGATTTTCGATGAAAACAAGAAAGGAATTTGCCAGACAATTTCAACTTGTTTGTGAGGAAATGAAAAGAGCAAAAATATTTTCCAAAAGAAATAAAATACAGTATCATTCGATTTTTTGCATGGCAGCTGGATTGAATTATAGAAATTATGGCGGGGAGATTGACGAAACAAAAATCCTGAGTCTTATGCAGCAGATTACCTATGCCATCAGCTGGAAACAGATAGAGAAAGCGATTCAAGGCTTGGAACGGATGATATCATATGAGCATAAATTTGAGCAGTACAGTACGCTTATCCAAAAAGCAATGGAAATTATAAGAAAAGAATATGACAGTGGTATTACATTGGAAGAAGCAGCGAGCCAACTTTATGTATCGGAAGAATACCTGAGTTCTCAGTTTAAGAAGGAGACAGGATATAATTTTACAGAAACTGTGAGGAAATACAGGATAGAAAAAAGTAAAGGAGCTTCTCAGGACAACAAAATATAAGATGAATCAGATTGCGGGGCTTGTCGGTTACTCTGATCCCAAATATATGAGTAAGGTGTTTAAAGAGGAGGAAGGAATTTTACCGACGGAATACAGACGTAACTCCAATGGAATTTCATAATCAGGAGTAATTTTATATTGCTTATAGAAAAAGTAGAGAATAAGAGGCATATTTAATTAAAAAATACACTTTTATAAAAAATTTCGCCCTTTTAAATATAAAAAATGTGCTATGATATATGTGAAAAGTGAAAAGGATTTCATAGCCGTTAAGGCAGAAAGAGGTGAAAAGAATGAGCACAATGAACATTACTTTCAAACACCCGGATGAGATCATTGATTTCTTGAAAACAGTATGTAAATTTGACTTTAACATGGACATGAGAAGAGGACGGGCAGTAGTAGATGCGAAGTCATTACTTGGAATCATGAATCTGGGATTGAATAACGTGATTGAACTGCAGATGTATGCAGACGATTGCACAGAACTTGAAAGACAGCTAGAAAGATTTGCAGCATAAAATGGAACATAAAAATGGGATGTCGGACATTTGTTCGGCATCTTTTTTGATATATTATACCCATAACAGTGGATACATAGAATGCGCACTGCGGTGTACGATGTAGGTGTCGCAAGCGACCACCGCAGGCGTAAGAGGGTGCCGAGGCACATTCTTTGTTCTGGATAGATCAGAAGGGGAATAATTACCGTGTATAGTAATAGAAATTGTGGATAAGATTTTATTTTACATAAACAAATACTTGTAAATCAATGCTTCCTCTACTATAATGAAAAACAGAAAAAGATATATAAATAAAGTAAATAGTTTTGATTGGATTTTACAGGAGGAAAGATTTGAAGAAAGAATTAGTGATTGTCCTTGACTTTGGTGGACAGTATAACCAGCTGGTCGCAAGACGTGTCAGGGAGTGTAATGTATATTGTGAAATTTATTCATATAAGACAGATATTGTAAAAAAATCAAAGAGATGAATCCAAAAGGAATCATTCTCACAGGCGGACCGAACAGCTGTTATGAGCCGGATTCACCGACTTCTTCAGAAGAACTGTTCAAGCTTGGTATTCCGGTTCTCGGACTGTGTTATGGTGCACAGCTGATGTCACATGTACTTGGTGGAAAAGTTGAGCGTGCTGATGTAAGAGAATACGGTAAGACAGAAGTTCTTATTGATAAGAAAGACTCCAAAGTATTTGAGGGTGTTTCAGAGACAACAACATGCTGGATGAGCCATTTTGATTATATTTCAAAAATCGCTCCGGGATTTGAAATTACAGCACACACTGCTGACTGTCCGGTTGCAGCAGCTGAGAACGCAGCTGAGAAACTGTATGCAATCCAGTTCCATCCAGAAGTACTTCATACAGTAGAAGGAACAAAGATGATCAACAACTTTGTGAAAAAATGTATGTGAATGTGCGGGCGACTGGAAGATGGATGCTTTTGTTGAGAATACAATTGCAGAGATCCGCGAGAAGGTTGGAAACGGAAGAGTATTGCTCGCACTGTCAGGTGGGGTTGACTCTTCAGTGGCAGCAGGACTTCTTTCCAAAGCCATTGGAAAACAGCTTACTTGTGTATTTGTAGATCACGGACTTCTTCGTAAAAATGAAGGAGATGAAGTTGAGGCAATCTTCGGACCAGAAGGACAGTTTGATCTGAACTTTATCCGCGTAAATGCGCAGGAAAGATATTATAACAAACTTGCAGGCGTTACAGAGCCAGAAGCAAAACGTAAGATTATCGGTGAAGAATTCATCCGTATCTTCGAAGAAGAAGCAAAGAAGATCGGTACTGTTGAATTCCTTGCACAGGGAACAATTTATCCGGATGTGGTAGAAAGTGGTCTTGGCGGAGAATCCGCTGTGATCAAATCTCACCACAATGTAGGAGGACTTCCGGATTTTGTAGATTTCAAAGAAATCATTGAGCCGCTTCGTGATCTTTTCAAAGATGAAGTTCGTAAAGCAGGACTTGAGCTCGGACTTCCTGAAAGACTCGTATTCCGTCAGCCATTCCCAGGACCGGGACTTGGAGTACGTATCATCGGCGAAGTAACAGCTGAGAAAGTTCGTATCGTTCAGGATGCAGATGCTATTTATCGTGAAGAGATTGAAAATGCTGGACTTGATAAGACAATTGGTCAGTATTTTGCAGCACTTACGAATATGAGAAGCGTTGGTGTTATGGGTGATGAGAGAACTTATGATTATGCTGTAGCTCTTAGAGCCGTTAATACGATTGATTTCATGACTGCAGAGGCAGCGGAAATTCCGTATGAAGTTCTGAATAGAGTGATGAGCAGAGTTATAAATGAAGTTCGTGGGGTGAATAGAATATTCTATGATCTGACGAGTAAGCCACCGGGAACGATTGAGTTTGAATAGTTGACGCTGGGCTACAAAGCCCGTAACCACGGGGCTTTGCGGCTTTGGGTGTTTGAAATTGCATTATCATTGCATTTTTATATTTCTTTGTGATACATTGCAGTATGCTGATTACTGGTATAATTAGCAATACTTTGAGAAGCTGACTGGTAGCTGAGAACCCCGGTCAGCTTCTTTGCAATCTCAATATTGGTGTTTGGATACAGATGACCATAAGTTCCTAGTGTCGTCTGTATTTTTTCATGTCCAAGACGCTCTTTAATCAGCAGTGGATTTTCGCCCATGCTGATAAGCAGGGAAGCATGCGAATGTCTCAGGGCATGAATTTTGATTCTGTGGACACCAGCTAAATTTGCCAATTTCTCTAATGCTCTTGGAAGCGTTGTTTTGCTGGTGGGTGTACTGTTATAACTCAGTACGAATCCACAATTTGGTAAAACCTTTGCCTGGACCGCCTTCCATTCTTGTAATTCCTTGATGGTATCAGCATCAATATAAATGGTACGGTTGCTTGCCTGCGTCTTAGGTTCAACGAATTTGTAGTCATTCATTGTTTTATAGTACAGTGTTTTACTAATAATCAGCATACCTGTTTCAAAATCAATATCATCCCACTGTAAGGCGGCAGCCTCTCCAATACGCATTCCAGTCATAAATAAAAGCCAGAACGAGATGAAGAGATAGTGCTCGTAGTAGTCACCTTTGTACAGCAGGGATATTACCTTCTGAAACTCCTCCAAAGTCCAGAAGTCGATCTTTACTTTTTTAGATTTGATATTGCCGATCATGCGGGCAGGATTCTTCTTTGCAAGTCCGAGGATAATCGCCCGGTCAAAAGCTAAACATAACATTCCCTGAACAATGCGTACATAGTTTGGACTGAATTGTTTTGCCAACTTGAGCTGCCAGGTCTGTACATTTATCGCTTCTATTTCGGACACTTTCTTCTTGTAGAAATAGGCAAAGTGTTTTTGAATGGTCGAGTAACGATTCTTGTAGGTACTTTCTTTCACCTGAGTTTTGTACCACGGAAGATAGATTTCTTCAATAAACTTTTTGAAGGTAATGTCTTCCTTCTTATCAGCTAATTCTTCCGTTGATGCAAGAATCAATTTGGAATACTCGGCACGGGCTTCCTTTTTTTGTTGAGAATCCGCTGCGGTATTTTTGAATCTGTTTTCCGGTTACAGGATGATATCCGAGGTTGGCTCGAAAATAATAAGTGCCGTTTTCTGCATTTTTTAATTGGATCT
>ENA-OQES01000262-OQES01000262.1-human-gut-metagenome-genome-assembly--contig:-NODE-262-length-23177-cov-10.127332_pt1 | contig 23177 bp, 20 predicted proteins | sample MGYA00242798_ERZ504641 | MGnify/ENA primary metagenome ERZ504641 (study PRJEB26092, sample SAMD00036327) | human gut metagenome | host: Homo sapiens | study: EMG produced TPA metagenomics assembly of...
GAGCCGAAGGCGTCGACGACATGCCGGGGGCGGACCGGGACGGGTTAACGGCAGGCCCCGCCGACCGATTGCAAGCGGTCGGCGGGGCCATTGTGGCTCTTGACAGCGGATTGGGTCATATGAGCGAGCGACGTCCAGAGCGAACAAGTTGGCATGAAAAAGGCAAGGCATAGACCTTCTGGTCATGTCTTGCCTTTTGAATGACAAATTGTCGCTCTGGACGTCGCGCAGCGTCGAGCGGTTACGGCGTTTGGTAAAACGCCGTAACCCCCTAGTACATCTTTGCGCCGGCGGGGATGGAGGCGTCGAGCTGAATCAGGTTGAGGCGCTCCTCGCCCTCCTCCTCGTGGACAGCGCTGATCAGCATGCCGCAGCTGGGAATACCCATCATCTTGCGCGGAGGCAGGTTGGTGATGGCGAGCAAGGTCTTGCCAACCAGGTCCTCGGGCTCGTAATAAGCGTGAATACCGGAGAGGATGGTGCGGTCGGTGCCGGTGCCGTCGTCGAGCGTAAAGTTCAGCAGCTTCTTGGACTTCTTGACGGCCTCGCATGCCTTGACCTTCACAGCGCGGAAGTCGCTCTTGGAGAAGGTATCAAAGTCGACGAACTCCTCAAACAGCGGCTCAACGGCGATCTTGGAGTAATCGAGCGTGGGCTTAAGCGACGTAACGAACGGGCTCGCGGCGTTGCCGGCCTCGGCAGCCTTGGCGGCAGCGGCACCGGACTGGAAACCCTTCTCGGGCTTCATGTGCGGGAACAGCAGCACGTCGCGGATAGAAGCCTGGTTGGTGAGCAGCATGACCACGCGGTCGATACCAATGCCAATGCCGCCCGCGGGAGGCATACCGTACTCGAGGGCGCGCACGTAATCCTCGTCGTACTCCATGGCCTCGTCGTCGCCGCCAGCCTTCTCGGCCATCTGGGCGGCAAAGCGCTCGGCCTGGTCGACCGGGTCGTTGAGCTCGGAGAACGCGTTGGCGTACTCGTGACCGGCGATAACCAGCTCAAAGCGGTGCGTCAGGCGCGGATCGTCCTCAAAGCGCTTGGCAAGCGGGCTGACCTCGATGGGGTAATCGCACACGAACGTGGGGTTGACGATGGTGTCCTCGCCCAGCTCATCGTAAAACTCGGCGATGATCTTGCCAGCAGTCCACTCGGGCTTAATCTCCAGGCCCTTCTCGCGCGCGGCAGCAGCAAGCTCCTCGACCGGCGTGTCGATGGTGACCTGCTTGCCGAGCACGTCGGAGACGATGTCGGTCATGGGACGGCTGGCCCACTCACCAGAAAGGTCGATGGTCTGGCCCTGGTACTCGATGACCTCGGGGTTGCCGATGGCCTTGTTAGCCGCCTTAATGACACCCTGGGCGAGCGCCTTCATGCCCTCGAGGTCGGAGAAGGCACGATAGGCCTCCATCGTGGTGAACTCGGGGTTGTGGGTAAGGTCCATGCCCTCGTTACGGAAGATACGGCCGATCTCGAACACGCGCTCAAAACCGCCGACGATGCAGCGCTTGAGGTGCAGCTCGGTAGCAATGCGCAGGTAGCACTCCTGATCGAGCGCGTTGAAGTGCGTGATGAACGGCTTGGCAGTAGCGCCGCCCTGGATGGTCTGCAGGATGGGGGTCTCGACCTCCATGTAGCCGTCGGACTCCATAAAGCGACGGAAGGTGGAGAGAATCTGCGAACGCTTACGGAACGTCTCGCGAACGTCGTCGTTGGCGATCAGGTCGACATAGCGCTGGCGATAGCGGGTCTCCTTGTCGGAAAGACCGTGGAACTTCTCGGGCAGCGGACGAACGGCCTTGGCAAGCAGGGTCGCGCTCTTAGGGGCAACGGAAAGCTGGCCGCGCTGAGTGCGCACAACCACGCCGGTCACGCCCAGGATGTCGCCCAGGTCGAGGGACTTGAGCGTATTCCAGGCAGCCTCGTCCATGTCGTTGATGCGGCAGAACAGCTGAATCTCGGCAGTCGCATCGCGCACGACGATGAACATGATCTTGCCCTGACCGCGCTTGGCGACCACACGGCCGGCGATCTTCACGACGTCCTCGGTGTCCTCGCCATCGGCAAGCTCGGCGTACTTAGCCTCGATATCGGCAACGTAGTCCTCAAGCTCAGAGTGCTCGGGATAGGGGTTCTGGCCCGCCTCGAACAGGGCGGCGCGCTTGGCCAGGCGGGTGGCGCGCTCGTCGTTGAGCGTCGATGCCTGATCTGCGGCGTTCTGGTTCTCTGCCATAAGTTAGCTCCTCAAACTAAAACGCTCCCCAGGATTCGGTCCCAGGGAGCGAAAACATACCTTTACGCGGGACCGTGGTCTAGCGTGCAATCTTGGCGATGGTGTAGACGCGAGTCTTGCCGGAAGGCGTAACGACCTCGACGGAGTCGCCCTCGCCGTGACCGATGATGGCGTGGCCGACCGGAGACTCGTTGGAAATCTTGTGCTCGAGCGAGTTGGTCTCGGTGGTACCGACGAGCGTGACTTCCATGACCTCACCGTTGGGATCAATCAGAGAAACGGTGCAACCGATGGAGACGGTCAGATCGCCCGTGGTGGCAGCAACCTGAGCGTTTGCGAGGATGGCCTGGATCTCGGCAATACGAGCGGCGTTCTGGGCCTGCTTGTCCTTAGCGGCATCGTACTCGGAGTTCTCCGAAAGGTCGCCGAACGCGCGGGCTTCCTTGATGTCCTCGACGATCTCCTTGGCGTAATCGCCCTCACGCCAAGCGAGCTCCTCGACGAGCTTCTGGCGGCCCTCAGCGGTCAGTACGATCTGGCTTGCGTCCATACGGATATCTCCCCAACTCTGATCAAACAATCAACTGTCAACAAAACGAAAAAGACCGGCTAGCCTGCGGGCAAGCCGGTCAGGTGCTCACCCCAAAGGGATGGGACTACTCTGCGTCCGCGTCGCTGTCCTCTGCCTGCTTCTTCTTGGCAGCAGCGAGCTTGGCCTCGAGCTCAGCGATCTCCTTGTCCTCCTCGGACTGCTCGACCACGACCTCCTCGGCCTGCTTGGTCTCGGCCTTATCGTCGCCTTCCATACCCTCGCGGATATTCTTGACGGTAGAGCCGAGGGACTTGCCGAGCTTCGGCAGGTTCTTGGGCCCGAAGATAATCAGGACAACGACGAGAATAATGATGAGCTCAGGAGCCCTCAGTCCAAACATGTAGACCTCCACAATACAGCGAGACAAGCTCGAATGAGTATACCGCGGGTATCGCGGTATCACAACAATAGCTAAAAAAAGGGACCGCAAGAAGCGGTCCCTCCTCATGCTCTGGTCGGGTTGACTGGATTTGAACCAGCGACCCCTGCGTCCCGAACGCAGTGCTCTACCAAACTGAGCCACAACCCGTTAGCTCGACTATAGTAACAAAGATTTCCGTCGTGTGCTAGAGAAATTTTTACTTCTTTGGCACTTCGATGCGAACCGTGTTGGGAATGAGCTCCGTCGCGCAGGCCCACCAGCCGTTTTGCTGGGCAGCGTCGGCAAGCCTTTCGGCCGTGGCAGCGGTGTCGCAAATGGCAAACGAGCAGGCGCCCGATCCGCACACATCTACAGCAACGGTGCCGTCTTGTTTACGCAGCCAATCGAGAACCGTTTGTATCTGCGGCTCCATCTGTGCGGAAATGACACCCAGGTTGTTATGGATGAGCGCATATGCCGTCTCGGCATCACCAGCACGCAAGGCAGAAGCTATCGCGCCGGGCTTGTCCGCAGGCACCGGGGCCTCGTCAAAACGTCGATAGGCTTCAATTGTCGAAACACTTGCCTCGCGCGGCTTGACCAACACGACGGGCGTTGCGGGCAGCGCGGGGTACTCAGTTGCCAGCACGTCTCCCCCACCTACGTAGAACGCAGGGCTCGCGTGCAAAAAGAACGGGACGTCAGCACCAATGCCCCGCGCAATGTCGTCGAGCGCGGGGTCGGAGCGATCAATTCCCCAGAGCTCCGCCAAGGCGACAATGACCGCGGCCGCATCCGTCGAGGGACCGCCCAAGCCGGCGCACAATGGAATGCGCTTCTCAATCGTCACGCAGATGTTTGCCTCGCGACCATAATGCTCGGCCATAGCAACCGCAGCCCGATACGCCGTATTCTTTTGCATGGGAAAATCTGATGCCGGAACCGTTTGGACGGTCAGCGCCTGCGCCGGCGTGACCGTCACGGCATCGGAAAGACCGACGGCTACCATCAGGGAATCGACCCTGTGGTAGCCGCGGTCATCGCGCTCGGTATGAACCCCCAGGTAGAGGTTAATCTTTGCCGGCGCGGAAAGAGTCAGGGACCGATCGGTCACCGTTAATGCTCCTCGAGCTGATTGCCGAGCGGGGTAAAGATATGCTCGCCGCTCTCGGGATCGAACAGCTCGACCTGACCGGTGAGGACATCGATATACTGGTAGGACTGACGCGACTTGCGCCCGCGGCGCTCGTCGACCTCGACGATAAAGACGGCGGGGTGGACGCTCTTGATGGTGCCCATGCGCTCGACGACGCGGGTGCGGCCCATGTTGGCCTTCACCTTGACGCGATCGCCCACCATATCGGTCAGCTTCTCGTGGATGTCGTCGACGTGATTGACTTCCATCTCTTCCATGAACAGGGCCTCCAGAAGGTGCAATTCAAAAAGGGGATAATACCCCTAAGATAGACAAAACTCTAATACTATAGCACCCTGCTGCCGCCATACGCAAGTAGCTTAAAAAGCCCGGTCCCAAATTGACTACTTACAGACTATCGGTGTCCAAGACGATGGTGAACGGACCGTCGTTGACAAGATCAACTTTCATATCGGCGCCGAAGATGCCATGTGCTACTTGCTCGACGTCCTCGCGCACAAGCGTCAAGAAGTACTCGTAGAGCTCGTTGGCGACATCTGGGGGCGCCGGCATCCGTAAACGACGGACGGCGGCCGTGGCGGCAGTCGGCAAACAGCGTGAACTGCGACACCACGAGCACCTCGCCGTCGACATCGGCAAGTGCCAGGTTGGTCTTGCCGTTCTCGTCCTCGTTGATACGCAGCCCGCGGAGCTTGCCCCACAGCTTGTCGGCCTCGGCACGCGTATCGCCATGGCCCACACCCAGCAGCACCAGGTAGCCGCGTCCAATGCGGCCCACGCACTCGCCGTCGACCGTCACGCCGGCGTTGAGCACGCGCTGCACCACCGCACGCACGGTCTACTCCTCGCCCGTCAGCTTGGCGGACAGATGCTCGAGCGCGTGGAAACGATGGCTGATGGCGTTCTTCTCGTCCGCCGTCAGCTCGGCCATGGTCTTGCCCGGCGTGTCGACCGGCAGGAACAGCGGGTCGTAGCCAAAACCATGGTCGCCGCGGCCCTCGTGCGCGATAACGCCCTCGCAGGCGCCCTCGCCATAGGTAACCAGACCATCCGTGTCGATGAGCGCAACGACGCTCATAAAGCGCGCGGTGCGATCCTCGTCCGCCACGCCTTCCAGGTTAACGAGCAGCTTTGCATTGTTGGCGGCATCGTCGCCGTGCACGCCCGCATAGCGCGCGCTATACACGCCCGGCTCGCCGTCCAGGGCATCAACGACCAAGCCCGAATCGTCGGCAATGGCCATGAGCCCCGTCTCTTCGACCGCGGCTTGGGCCTTGATGATGGCGTTCTCCAAAAACGTCGTGCCGTTTTCCTCGGGATCCTCAAAATCGCCCAGCTGGCCGAGCGCTACAAAGCGCACCTCGGGCATAACCTTGCCCAAAATGGCCTCGATCTCAGTGAGCTTATGGGCGTTGCCCGTTGCCACGACGATGGTCGCCGCCGGGTCGAGGGTGTCGATGTCGATCTTCTCAAGTGCCATGAGTGGTCTCCTTGTCTCTATAGCAATGCCGCGCCGAGGGCGACGAGGGCCTCTGCCTCTCCCCTCTCAATCAACGGCTGTCTTGTGCCTAGACGTCTCCGCAGATAAAACCTACCAAATTAAACCTGTCCCTTTTTGGTAGGTTAGGCGAGGGCTTGGCGCTGAAGCTCGATGAGCTCGGCGATACCTTTGTCGCCCAGGTCGAGCAGGGCGTTGAGGCGCTTACGGTCGAAGGGCGCCTGCTCGCCGGTGCCCTGGAGCTCGATCATCTCACCGGTGTCGGTGGCGACGAGGTTCATGTCGACCTCGGCATGGCTGTCCTCGGAATAATCCAAGTCGAGCAGAGTGTTGCCGTCGACAACGCCCATGGAGATGGCAGCCACCTGGCCGATAAGCGGGATGCGCTCGATCTTGCCCGCCTCGACCCACATGGCGAGGGCGTCGTGCAGCGCCACCCAGGCGCCGGTGATGCTCGCTGTACGCGTGCCGCCATCGGCCTGAATCACATCGCAGTCGACGGTGACGGTGTACTCGCCGAGCGCCTTCATGTTGACGACGGTACGCAGGCTGCGGCCAATGAGGCGCTCGATCTCCATGGAGCGGCCCTTGCGGTTGGCGTGCTCGCGCTTGCAGCGCTTGCCGGTCGACGCCGGCAGCATGGCGTATTCCGCGGTCACCCAGCCGGCCTTAGCTCCCTTTCGCCAGCCCGGCACGCCCTCCTCGATAGTGGCGGCGCACAGCACGCGCGTGTCACCGAACTCGGCCAGACACGAGCCGTGAGCGTGCTTCATGACGCCACGAGTGAGCTTAACGGGGCGCAACTCGTTGGCGGCGCGACCGTTGGCGCGGTTGACCTGCATGTACTCCATAGAAATTTCCTTTCGGCAAAAGATGTGGCGAAGGCTCTGGCAGCTGCCTTACATCTATTTCAGCTCATCGATATCGATATGTTCGATGCTCTTGAGCGGCTGACCAAAGATAAAGCTGCCCGCCACCGCAAACTCGGCAATGTTATCGGCCGTCGTGGCAAAACGATGCTGCGGCTCGGCGGCGTCGCCCGCCAGCTGCTCGCGGCGCGTGAGGATATCGGTCAGCTCGCGCGTGGTCTCCTCGGCGGAACTCACGACGCGCACCCCAGGCCCCAGCGCATGGCGGATAGGTCCCACCAACAGCGGAAAATGCGTACAGCCGAGCACCACGGTATCGATGCCGTGGTCGCGCAGCGGCTCAACCGTGGCACCCACCAGCGCACGCACGGCAGGCGTATCGAAGATGTCCTCGTTCTCAAGCCACTGTTCCTGCAGATGTGCACCCGAGGCGAGCTCGTGTTCGACAACCTCGACAAAGCTCGAGGCTGGACAGCCGTATACATCGACGCCGGCATCTAGATCCTGAATGGCGCGCGTGTAGGCGCCCGAGCGAATGGTGAGGTTGGTGGCGAGCACGCCCACGCGACGCGAGCGGGTGCTGTTGATTGCCGCACGGGCACCCGGCGCGATCACGCCGATCACGGGAACGTCGAGCACCTGCTGGGCCAGACGCAAGGCCGCAGCGGTCGCCGTGTTGCAGGCGATGACCATAATCTTGACGTCGTGCTTCGACAGCCAACGGCCCGCCTGCAACGCAAACGAGCGCACCTCATCCTCGGTGCGGGTGCCGTAGGGGCAGCGCTTGGTGTCGCCAAAGTAGTAGACGGACTCGTGCGGCAGCGCCGTCGCAATCGCGCGCGCAACCGTCAGACCGCCCAAACCAGAATCGAACACGCCAATCGGGCGCGTGTCGCCTGCCGGATTCTCGATATCGGACATTACCTCACCAGTCTCTCTCGAAAAGACATGTCCAAGTGCGGCGACGCCGCGCTACGAACGCGCCGCGACCAGCAGCTCTGCCGTCGCCGCCCAACCATCGACAATTATGCCGCGCGTAACGAAAGCGTTCTCGCAAGCAGCCAGGAACTCGGGCGCGCCGGCGCTCGTCAGGCCATTCTCGACCAGGCAGAACGTGCCCACGTGATCGGCCATGTAGAAGTCGGACTCGGAGTCGCCGAGCGCGAGCGTCTCCTCGCGCTCGATCCCCAGGTGCTCGCAGAAGCGCGCAATGGCGACGCCTTTGTTGAGGCCCGCGGGGTTGATGTTGAATGCGCGACCGTCCTCGACGCGATCGAGCTCGAGCGTCGTCGGCTTGGACAGATGCGTCAGGTGACCGTTACAGGCCCACACCAGGCCGCAGCCGGCCTCGTCCAGGATGGCCTGGACCTCATTGTCGGGCACATCGCCGCGCATGCCGACGGTGACCTCGCGGTACTTGTAGCCGGTCGACATGTCGTTGTGATACTCGATCTTGTGCGGCCAGCGGGCAAGGATCTTCTCGCACACGCCGGTCTGCTCGATCACCTGGTGCGGAGTAAGGCCGCAGACGGGGTCGTAAGGCATGTCGCCGGTCAGATACTCCCAATCGTTGGCCTTGAGGTCGTACATAACCAGGCCGCCCATCTCACCAATGTAGGAGTTGAGGCCGAGCACGCGCGCGTCCTCGTGGATCATGGTACGGTTGCGGCCCGAGGTGGGAACCACCTGAATACCAGCGCGAGCGAGCGCCACGACGGCCTCGACGAGTTTGGTCGAGGGGTTGCCGTCGTTGTCGCGCAGCACACACGAGCCGGGCGCGAGCATCGTGGCATCCAGGTCGGTAAAGACGTACTTGACCTTAGCCAAGCGCTCGCGCATCTCGCCCGAAAGCTCGGCAACGGTCGGCAGGGTGTTGTGGGACATGGTTACTCCGTTTACGTAGAAGGGTTTGGACTTGGACGGCATGTTTTGATTGAGGGAACACGCTTATGGCGACAACGCACTCAGGGCGCCGCCGCCATCATGGTTCATTAGTCAAACTGGGTAACATCGATCAGGCGATTGGCCAACGAAAGGTCGCTCTCGATGGGCACGAACTCGTCGCCCACGTGCATGAGCTCCTCGTCACCCTTTGCCAGCAGCAAGACAATGGTGGGGGCATCGGGGTTGACGTACTCCTCGCGCGCCGCCTTGAACGCCGCATGCACAGCGGCTTCGCGATCGAGGATGATCTTGTTCGGCGTATCGTCGGGAACATGTTCGGCAAGCTCGCGACAGACCTTCATCGGGTCCTCGTGAGCCGGGTCCTCGTTGGCAAAGATCATCAGGTCGGAATATGGTGCGGCCTCGCGCGGAAGCTGCTCGCGGCGCTCCTGCGCCTTGCCGCCGGCAGCGCCAAACACCGCAATGACTGGACTAGCGGGAAACGCGCGCTTGACCGACGAGAAAAGCGAACGGAACGAAAGCTGGTTATGCGCATAGTCAACGACGCAGATCACGCGGCCGTCCTTCGACTCCACGACCTCCATACGGCCCGGCACACGCAGTTTGGAGAGGCCCTTCTTGATGGCATCGATACCGATGCCGATCTCGCGCGCAGCGGCGATAGCGACCAGCGCGTTCTCCACGTTAAAGTCTCCCGCGATACCCAGCAGGACCTTCTCCCCCGCCTCGGACTCGTCGGCACACAGGCCATGCAAGTTGAACTCGATGCTAAAGCCGACCATGCGTACGTCGCTCGCCCACAGGCTTGCCTCGGGATGCTCGACGCCAACGGTCACCAAGCGCTCGGCCGTCGACGCTGCCTCCAACACACGGTCGACCTCTTCGGTGCCCAGATTCACCACGGCGGTCTTTGCCTGGTCAAAGATCCTGAGTTTGCTCTCAAAATAATCCTCAAACGTGGGGTGTTCGATCGGCGAGATGTGGTCGCGGCCGATGTTGAGGAAGCACGCCACGTCAAACGGCAGATTCTCGACGCGTTGGTACTTGAGCGCCTGGCTCGAGACCTCCATGACCATGGACTGGCGACCGGACGTGCGGCAGTTGGCGATATGGCGCCAGACCTCGGGGGCCTCGGGCGTAGTATTGGTGCTCTCGTAACACTCGATGCCATCGTCGGTACTCACCGAGCCGATCATGCCGCAGGACTCGCCCGCCGCCTTGATGATGGACTGGAGCATAAAAGCGGCCGTGGTTTTTCCCTTGGTGCCGGTGATGCCCACGATCTTGACGTCGTGATCGGGACGGTCGTAGACCTCCGGCGGCAACAGGGCCATGGCCGTGCGAACGCTGTCCACGACCAGCATCGCAGCACCGCTCTCCTGCGCCAGCGGCTCCAGAGACTCGACCAGCGACTCCTCGCACACAAATGCGACGGCGCCCGCATCGAGCGCCATGCTCAAAAACGCGGGCTTAAAGGCAGCACCTTTGCAAAAGAACACGTCACCTGCCGAGACCGCGCGCGAATCAAACGAGCAGCCGGTCACAGCACGCTCGTCAACCTGCTCTGATGCGCGCAGCTCGCCGCACACATCGAGAAGCTTGGCAAGCGTATCGACCGTGGTCACGGTCGCGGAATCCGAATGGTGCATCTTTCACCTTTCTCAGCCATTTGGCAGGGACGGTTTTATAGTAACTGAAACGCACCCACGCAAAAACGGCTCCCGGAGGAGCCGTTACGCGCAGGCGTTCGTAAGCCGAGGCTAGGCAGCCTGAACAGCGGGCTGGTCCTCGTCGATAAAGAAGCGCTTGTACCACACTAGGAACACGAGCGGCGTATAGATCTTGCGCTGGAAATCGCCCTTGCCCGCAAAGTGCAGATCGAGCAGGTGCATGAGCTCGTCGGTATTGAAGAACTCGCTTGCCCACGGCGCGGTGAAGTACTCCTTGACATAGTCGTACCACTTTTGCTCGCGCAGCCAGTAGACAATCGGCACCGGGAAGCCCACCTTGGGACGGGTGGCCCACTCATCGGGCAGCGACTTGTTGGCAGCGTGGCGGAGTACCTGCTTGTTGCCGTTCTCGTTGATGCGGTAGCGATCGGGAATGTGCTCGGCGAACTCCATGACTTTGCGGTCCAGGAAGGGCACGCGCAGCTCCAGCGAGTGCGCCATGCACATCTTGTCGGCCTTGAGCAGAATGTCGCCCGGGAGCCACATGTTCATGTCCAGGTACTGCTTCTTGACCAGTTCGGGCTGACCCTTCACGCGTGCGTAGATGGGTGCAGCGAGCTCAAAGGCGCCGTCGCCGGTGTTGTACTCGGGCTTGAGCACGCCGTCGACCTCGCGCTCCGGCCATACCAGAGCCTGTCCCAGGAACGACTTCTCGGGGATCTCGGCACCCTTGACCAGGAAGTTATGTCCCTTGAAGTACGGCATATGCAGCGCCAGGTTACCGAGCGCGCGACGGATGGGCAGCGGCACCATCTTTTTGTACTTGCGCACCGGGACCGTATCCTCGTAGTAGGCGTAGCCGCCAAAGAGTTCGTCGGCGCCTTCGCCCGAAAGCACGACGGTAACGTCCTTGCGGGCCATCTCGGCCAAGAACCACAGCGGCACGGAAGACAGGTTGGACTGCGGCTCGTCCATGTGATACTGGATGTCCTCGAGCGCACCGAAGAACTCGTCGGCGGTAATCATCTTGCGAACGTTCTCGACGCCGAGCTTATCAGAAAGCTCCTTGGCGTAGTTGGTCTCGTTGAAGTTCTTGTAGTCAAAGCCCACCGAGAAGGTCTTGTCGGGCATGAGGCAAGCGGCAATGTAGCTGGAGTCGACGCCACCGGAGAGGAACGACGCGACCTTGACGTCAGCGATGCGATGGGCCTCGACGCTCTCGTGCACGACCTCATCCAGCTCGTCGACGTACTCCTCGAACGGCTTCTCGACGGCAGAGTAATCGCAATCCCAGTAGCGCTCGATGTTCATCTTGCCGGTCGGGATATCGACGGTAAAGTAATGCGCCGGCGGCAGCTTGTAGACACCCTCGAAGAAGGTCTCCTCGGTTGCCGAATACTGCAGCGTCATGTACGGACGCAGGGCCTTTTTGTTGACCGCCTTGTGGAAGTGCGGGTAGTCCAGGAAGCTCTTGATCTCGGAACCGAAGAGCACGCCCGGAGCGCCGTCGCCCGCATCGGCCATGGGATAGTAGTAGAGCGGCTTGATGCCAAAGATATCGCGGGCGCCAAAAAGCTTATTCTTCTTCTTGTCCCAGATGACGAAGGCGTACATACCGCGCAAGCGATCGAGTACTGCCTCGCCCCACTCCTCATAGCCGTGCAGGAGGCTCTCGGTGTCGGCGCCGCAGTGGAACTTGTAGCCCTTGGCCTCGAGCTCGGAACGGAGTTCTTGGAAGTTGTAGATCTCGCCGTTGAAGACAATGACGACGCTACCGTCCTCGTTGGCCATGGGTTGGGCGCCGGCCTCGGTCAGGTCGAGGATCGACAAGCGGCGGAAGCCGAGGGCAACGCGGCCGTCGATAAACTGACCGCCCATGTCGGGACCGCGATGGACGATGCGGTCCATCATCTTGGTGAGCACCTCGGATTGGTTATCCGTCCCACCGACAAAACCGACAAAACCGCACATATACTATCCCCTCTGCTGTTGCTGGGCATCAAATCGAATCAGTAGCTTTTGAGTATACCCGAGGGCGTAAAGAGGGGCGGAATGTTCAGGCAATCTCAACTGAATCAGCTCCGCTGTGACACGCGCGAGTTACCTTTAATGGATATGAGGTGAACGGGGCGATTGTTTTGCTATACTCTCTCCGCACGGGCGATTGGCGCAACGGTTAGCGCAGGTGCTTTACACGCACAAGGCTGGGGGTTCGAATCCCTCATCGCCCACCACCGAATTGGAAACGGTCCTCGCAAGGGGACCGTTTTTGTTTGGTCCCAGCGCATGGGATTCGAACCCGCCAGGGTGCGGAGCTGAGGAAACGCGAAGCGTTTTCCAGCGCAGCACGCGAGGAGCGAAGCGACGAAGCGGATGCGGGCGGTGGAGCCGCACGCGGACATCCCTCATCGCCCACCACTGATTTGATAGGCTCCCAGCAATGGGAGCCTTTCTTTTTTGGGCCCAGCGCATGGGATTCGAACCCGCCAGCACGTCTGTCACAAAGGCCGTGGTCAAAAAATGGCAAAAATGAGTACTGCTACTTTGTTTGCAACATATAAATAGACAGTATTTGCTTAAGTTACGCAACATATGTCCATTATAAGGACTAACAGTTAGATCAAAATCGTGCTTTCATCGTCATTTCGACTTGCTATCTGGCCTTATTAGTCCAAAATTGCTGCTACCAAATCGGTAACAGTACTCATATTTGATGATTTTTTGACCAGCAGGTCTCCCTGCCTTAGCAAATCTAAGGCAAACCGGGCTCCAGACCGCTGAATCATGCCGCATAGGACACGCCCACAGTCCGGAACCCGGTCCAAATTGAGTTATTGCGCCGCGTTAGCCCAAGACATCCGACAGGATCTCGATCAGGCTGTCCACGTCGGCTTCCTCGCAGACGAGTGGCGGCAGGAAACGCAGCGTATGGGCACCCGTAGCGTTGATTACGGCACCGGCCCCCAATGCACGGGCCACAACGTCGTGTGCATCACCCGCAGTATCGTCAAGATCGCAGCCGAGCATCAGGCCACGGCCACGCACCTCTACCACATGCGGAAGCTTAGCCAGCGCCTGCTCCATATAGGCACCCACCTTGGCAGCATGGTCGGCATAATCGCCGCGCACGAGCGCGGAGAGCGTCGCGGCGCACGCCGCAATGGCTAGGCAGCTGCCGCCAAAGGTCGAGCCGTGGTCGCCCGGCTTAAACACGTCGGCAATCTCCTTCTTTGCCATGACGGCACCCATGGGCACGCCATCGGCAATGCCCTTGGCAAGGCTCATGATGTCGGGCTCCACGCCATAGGTTTGGAATGCAAACGGCTTGCCGGAGCGGAAGATGCCGCACTGGACCTCGTCGGCGATAAGCACGGCGCCCACTTCGTGTGCCAGGTCGCGCGCTGCCGCCATAAACTCCTCGGTCATGGGATGCACGCCACTCTCACCCTGGATCGGCTCGAGCATCACGGCACAAATCTCGCTCCCCAGCTGCTTAAAGATCGCACGCAGCTCGTCCACATCGTTGGGCGTGCAGGCCACAAAGCCACCCGGCAGCGGGCGGAAGCTGTCCTGCAGCCAATCCTGCATGGTGGCGGCAATGGTCTCGAGCGTACGGCCGTGGAAGCCGCCGCGCATGCACACGATGGTGTTGCCGCCATTACCGGCACGCTTGGCGTACAGACGCGCGAGCTTCATCGAGCCTTCGTTGGCCTCGGCACCAGAGTTGGCAAAGAAGGTCTCCCAAACCTGCTCGCCCGCAGCCGGGACACCAAGAGCAGCTGCCGTGGTCTCATCGCCGGCGACAATGGCATCGGCAAGCACGCGCGCACCATCTACGTCGTCGTTAGCAAGCTTGGACAGCAGCGCCGCGACCTGTCCGCGCTGCTCGATGTAGAAGTAATTGGAGACATGCATGAGCTTTTTGGGTCTGCGCCTCGAGCGCCGAGAGCACAGCCGGGTCGCCATGACCTAGGCTGCACACGCCGATGCCGGCAAGAAAGTCGAGGTACTCACGGCCATCGTCGCCGGTGAGCTTCATGCCGTGACCCTCGACAAACTCGACCGGAGAGCGGCCAAAGGTATGCATAACGTAATGGGATTCAAGCGATTGCTGAGCTGCAAGTGACATGAGATGCCTTTCGTTGGGCGCCAGACGGCGCGGGGCTATGGGTGCAGAAATGGGGCGGCTGCGGGTCAGTTAGACTGTCTGAAGCTTCTCGACCTCGTCGAGGTTCTCGGTCAGACGCGCAGCAAACGTCGAAAGCGGATGCGGATGCGTATCGAACTCGTAAGCCGTCTCGGTGGAATGGATCACGGTGCCGACGCCGGCATCGGTCAGCAGCTCCAGCAGCAGCGAATGCGGCGTGGTGCCGTTGATGATGTGAGCGCGAAATACGCCGCCGGCAAGCGCATCGACGGCCGCACGCAGCTTGGGAATCATGCCCTTATCGACCTCGCCGCCGTAGAGCATTTCGTTAACCTCGTCGAGCGTTAGGTTGGAGATGAGTGAGTCTTTATCGCTAAAGTCCTTGTACAGGCCGTCGACGTCGGTCAAAAAGATCGCCTTATGCGCATGCAGCGCCGCCGCAACGGCACCGGCGGCGGTATCGGCGTTGATGTTGAAGAAACCGCCGTCCTCCCCCGCCGCGACGGTAGCGATGACGGGGATGTACTCGCTATCGAGCAGGCGCTCGATATAGTCGGTGTTGACGTGCGTGACCTTGCCTACGCGGCCGAGTTCGGGGTCGAGCGGCTCGGCGATGAGCGCGCCGGCGTCGCTGCCCGACACGCCCACAGCTAGGTTGCCGTGGTGGTTGAGCGCTGCGACCAGCTCCTGGTTAACCTTGCCGCCCAGCACCTCGCGCACGATATCCATAGTCGCCGGCGTGGTCACGCGCTGGCCGTTCTTAAACTCGACGGGGATGTCATAGTGGCTGAGCGCCTCGTTGATGGCCTTGCCGCCGCCATGCACGATGACGGGGCGCATACCGATGATCTTAAGCAGGACGATGTCGCTCATCACGTCGCGGCGCAGCTGCTCGTCGACCATGGCGGCTCCGCCATATTTGATAACAACCGTCTTGCCGGTCAGGTTCTTAATCCACGGCAGCGCTTCGAACAGCAGCTGCGCGGTTGCTTCGTTGGATTCGCTCGATCGACAATCGCGTGCGAATTTCATAATCTGCCTCGTCTTTCGTATCGTTATCGCGCCGTGCTCCGCTGTCCGCAATCGCGGCAAGATGCGCAGCGTGCCTGGAATCTAGGAACGGTAGTCGCCGTTGATGGAGATGTACTCATGCGTGAGGTCGCAGGTCCACACGGTCGTTGCTGCATCGCCTGCGCCCAGGTCGGCCGAAATCACGATCTCGGGCGCCTCAAAACGTCGCAGGGCCTCGTCCTCGTCAAAGGGAACGGTCAGGCCGTCGCGGCAGACGGGCATGCCCATCATGTCGATGGAAACGTCTTCCTGATTAAACTTCACGCCGCACTTGCCAAGCGCCATAGCAACGCGGCCCCAGTTGCAGTCGTGGCCGGCGATGCAGGTCTTAACGAGCGGCGAGTTGGCAACGGCACGGGCGGCGATATCGGCCTCCTCGTCGTTCACGGCGCCGGTAACGTTGACCGTAACAAGCTTAGATGCGCCCTCACCATCGGCGGCGATATTGCGCGCCAGGCTCTCGCACACCTCGTGCACGGCAAATGCCAACTCGTCAAAGGCATCGGAGCCCTCGACGATAGGCTCGGCATCTGCGGCAGCGGCGCCGGAGGCAAGCATGATGCAGGTGTCGTTGGTCGAGGTGTCGGAATCGACCGTTACCTTGTTAAAGGTCTGCTTGACGGTCGAGAGCAGCAGGGCATGAAGTGCCGCAGGCTCGACGGGGGCATCGGTGGTGATAACTGCGATCATGGTGGCCATGTTGGGCATGATCATACCCGAGCCCTTGCACATTCCGCCTACCGTATAGACATTGCCCGCATGACCCGCAGCCTCACTGACGTAGGATACGGCGTACTCCTTGGAGTGCGTGTCGGTCGTCATGATGGCGCGAGCGGCATCGGCGCCACCGTGGGCGGAGAGCGCCTCGTAGGCAGCAGGAATGGCGGTCTCAAACGTGTCGATCGACAGAATCTGGCCAATCACACCCGTGGAGGCAACCAGAATCTGCTGGGGCTCGCAGCCGATGACCTGCGAGGCGATGTTGCACGTCTCGCGCGCGCAGGCAAGGCCCGTCTCGCCCGTGGCGGCATTCGCGTTGCCGGAGTTGATTGAAACGCCGGCGATGATGCCATAGCCCTTGCCCACACCGCCCAGGTTGGCGCGGCTCACCTGCACCGGTGCCGCGCAAAAACGGTTGGTCGTAAACACGCCGGCGCCGGGACAGGGCTTATCGGGCACAACGAGCGCATAGTCCAAGCGCTCGGGATTCTTTCGGAATCCCGCATGGATACCTGCGGCCTTAAAGCCGGCCGCTGCCGTAACGCCGCCCTCGACGGCGCGAATCTTGATGTCAAACAGATCGGTATTCATCGTCCCTATGACTCCTTATATCAAATAAAAAAGCGGGTATCGGCTGGCGCGCCATGCTGGTCGCAATTACCAGACCAGCTTAAAAGTGGCGCCCAACTCGATACCCGACTACCAAATCGTTAACAATCGAATGTGCTACACCGGGCACGCCACTGTGGGCAAGCCTCGTCGCTCGTCAAAGCCAAAGACGATATTGGCGCATTGGACTGCTTGGCCCGCAGCGCCCCTTGCACAGATTGTCGATGGCGCCCGTCGCCACCAGCACGCCCGCGCGCTTGTTGAGCGCGAGGCCAATCTGGGCGGCGTTGGTGCCGACGACCGAAGCCGTCTTGGGCTGCTGGCCGGCGTCGAGCACGCGCACAAAGGTGCGTCCAGCGTAGAACTGCTTGTAATAGTCGACAACATCCTCAAGAGCCAACGTGTCGAGAGCCTGCGGCGCGAGCGGCAGCGTCACCGTGGAGAGCAGACCACGCTTGAGCGGTGCCAGGTGCGGGGTAAAGACGACGCGATCGGTCAGGCCCAAGATCTGCTCGATTTCGGGCGTGTGGCGATGCTTGCCCACGCCGTATGCTTCCAAATTCTCGTCAGCGCTGCAAAAAATGCGTACGAGCGTTGCAGGACTTGCCGGCACCCGTCACACCGCTGATGGCATCGACAATCACGGGGCCGTTCTCGGCCACCCAGCCCGCGCGCACGGCGGGCGCGGCGGCAAGGCTCGTTGCGGTGGGATAGCAACCGGCGCAGGCGACCAGCACGGGTTTGCCGTCGGCATGGTCGGATGCGGCGGTCTCCAAGTCCTGGCAGAACAGCTCGGGCAGACCGAAGGCACGGGTCTTGAGCAGCTCGGGGCTCGTGTGCTCGGCGGCATACCATGCCTCAAAGACAGACGCGTCGCTCAGACGGTAATCGGCCGAAAGATCAAAGCAGGAGACGCCCGATGCGAGCAGCGCGGGCACCTGTGCCATGGCAGCCGTGTGCGGCACGGCAAGAAAAACCGCATCGCAGCTCTTGAGCTCGGGGGCGTCATGCGTGGTGAAAACCAGATCGCTCACGCCAGCAAAGCTCGGATACACCGCGGACAGCGGCTGGCCGGCATCGGCGTTGGACGTAATAGCAACAAGTTCAAACTCGGGATGACCGAGGACGAGGCGAATGAGCTCGGCTCCGGCATATCCCGCCGCACCGACGACTCCAACCTTCAATGACATATCAGACTCCTTGTCTGCGATTTATGCACCGATGCGCATTTCGCAGCGGTCGTTATGAAGTGGGTTGAAACTTTAGCACCAGAAGATGCATGAATACGTAAATGGCTTGCATATTCATGCATTGAAACATTCCCGACACATTCGCTTGAAGGAATTGACAAATAAAGCGGTCCCGTATTGACCGGCGCTCCTAACGGCGCCGGTCAATACGGGACCCGCCCACGCGAAAACCAAGTTGTTAGGATGAGCCAGCTGGCTAGAGCTCGACCGGCACCCATTCGTCGTGATTGCAGATAAAAGCCTCGGGATCCTCGACGCTAAAGAAGACGAGCGTGGGGTCTTTAGGCCCCTCATAGTGCTCGCCCAGGCGCTCTAGATGCTTCCACCCGGCTTCGCGCATTTCGCCTAAAGCCCGGTCATCCAAGCCGGCACGCCCGCGCAAGATGAGCCAGCCATGGCCCGGCCACCAACTCGTGGCCTCAAAGCGCTGGTTTTGCAGCAGCTCTTGCCACACATCTTTGGTGCGCGCTGTTACAAACCACAGCTTGCCATCCTGGATCTGCGCAAACGAAAACGGACGCACATGAGGCTGTCCGTCAACGCTCGTCGCCAAATACCATGCCGGCACCGACGTCAGATACTCCAACACCGTATTCAATCCGTCCATGTGTCCTCCTGGCGCTAGCTAATTCGGAACGGGTAGTTAATTTGAGACGCTCTAGAGCTCCAGGCGCTCCTCGCTGCCGTCGATATCACAGAAGCGCGCGGCAATGTTGCGGACCGAAAAGAAAGCAAGGCGGCCGTCGTTGGCACTCTCGTGTTCCTCGCCGATGCCCACCATGTGCTTAAAACCCGCTTGACGCACCTTGTCGCTCGCAACCGCGTCGTCCTCAAGTGCGGCCTCGCCGGTCAACACGATCCAACATTCCCCCGGCTTCCAGCCCGAGAGCTCAAACTTGGGATTCGCACTCAGCTCCGCCCACACATCCTTGTCGCGCGACGTGCAAAACCACAGCTTACCGTCATCGACCATGGCAAACGAAAACGGCCTCACGCGAGGCTGATGCCCGTCGGTCACATCGGTCGTGGCCAGATACCACGCCGGAATGCGCCTGAGATACGAACAGGCGCGCTCAAGCTGAGCCGTGCGGTCGTTGTCGGTCATAGGGACCCCTTTCTTGCGCTCGAATCGCGCCTAAACAAGTTGAAGGTTGACGACGATGACACACGCAAACAGCAGCATCGTCACAACCGCAGCCAGCGCATCCCCGCGGCGAAATGCAAGCGCATGCAGACGCGTGCGGCCCTGCTCGCCGTGATAGCAGCGTGCATCCATGGCGGCAGACAACGTCTCGGCATGACGGAACACGCCCGTGAACAGTGGAATCGCCACACTGCCGAGCATACGCACGCCGCCGAGCGGGCCACCCGTTACGCGTGCACCGCGGCTTGCCTGCGCGTCCGCCGTCTGCTTCATCTCGGTGGCAAACTGCGGCATAAAGCGCAACGCGATGCCCATGATCATGCCGAGCTCATGCGCAGGGAGCCCCACGCGCGCAAACGGTGCGAGCAGACGCTCAAAGCCCGCGGTGAGGTCGAGCGTAGGCGTGGTGAGCGTAATGGCGCTCATGCCGGCCATCATCAGGGTCAGGCGACACGCCATAAAGGCGGCAGAACGCAGTGAGCCCTCGCTTATCTGCAGAAAGCCGAGCTGCCACAGGATGCGCCCACTCTGATCGGTAAACAAGTTGAGCACCGCGACCACGACGACGATTGCCAGCAGCGGCGCCATCGACGACAGAACGCGACGAGCCGGCACCCGGGACACGGCATAGATCAGCACGACGAAAATTGCGACAGGAGCCAGTCCGCGGAAGCCGCCGACGGTCAGCGTCGTGATTAAAAACACAAAGCCCAGGAGCAGCTTGGTGCGCGGATCCAGGCGATGGATCGCACTATCGCTCGGATAGTAGCTGCCAAACGAAAACGCCTCCATTAGCAGCCCTCCTCTCGCGCGACCGTCTTGGATTTAGCAATGTCCGCGACGTTAGAAGGACCGTCTGAGCGACCGATCAGCAAATCTGCCAGCTCGTCGGCCAGCGACTCAACCGTATAGAGCCCGCTGCAACGCAGCGGCACGCCCGCCTCCGCGAGCGCCAACGCCATGCGCTGGGCGGCGGGAACGCCCAAGCCGATCGACTTGAGCTCATCGGCATGTGCAAACACCTGCGCGGGGGTTCCCTCGGCAAACACCGCACCTTCGTTCATCACGACGATGCGGTCGCAGCAGTTGGCCAGGTCATCCATACTATGCGAAACCATGACAACGGTCAGGCCATCGCGGTGAAGTCGATCGATAAGCTCAAGGAAATCCCTGCGCGCAGCCGGATCGAGCCCCGCCATGGGTTCATCGAGCACCAGGACTTCGGGCTCCATGGCGAGCACACCGGCGAATGCCACACGCCGTTGCTGACCGCCCGAAAGCTCAAAGGGACTCTTGTCGCCTATCGCGGCGAGGTCGAGGCCCACGCGCGTAAGCGATGATGCGACACGGCGCGCAACCTCGTCTTGCGGCAGACCAAGGTTGCGCGGGCCAAACGCCACGTCCTGCGCCACGGTCTCAGCAAATAGCTGGCGCTCGGGATATTGAAACACCACGCCGACCTTGGCCTTAACCGCGGCGGCGTCTTTCTTGTTTGACAGATCGAGCCCCAGCGCGCAAACGCTTCCCTCCTGGGGGCGAATCAAACCGTTGAAATGCTGGACCAGCGTCGACTTACCCGAACCGGTATGACCTGCCAAGCCCAGGAACTCGCCGCGACGCACCGTCAGCGATACATCACGCAGTGCCCACGGGCTGCTGGGGTCGTTTCCCCAGAGAGCCTGTTTGTTCGATTTGCCCGCAGTGGCCGAGCGCTTATGCCAGCGGCGGCGCTCGCGTGGACTGAGCGAATAACTGTACGAAACACGGGCTAGCTCGATGACGGGCTCCGACGCGTTGTCCTCGTTGTCCACCGGAACAGTGCCGTCAGCGATTTCCAACTGGGATACGGAAGACTGCCCCGCGATGTCTGCCCCACTTCGCTCGGCATAAGTCTGCGCAACCTCGGCGACCATATCCACCTCGCGCACCTGCGCGTGAACGGGCACGCCCTTCGCACGAAGCGCCATGCCCAAACGGCACGACGCCGGCATATCTAGGTTGAGCTCCGCGAGCTCATCTGCCCGCGTCAGAATCTCCTCGGGCGTGCCCAACATGGCAACTCGTCCCGCCTGAAACACCGCGATGCGATCTGCCTCGGCGGCTTCTTCCATAAAGTGCGTAATCATCACGATGGTCATGCCGCGATCGTGCAACGCGCGGCAAGCCTTCATGAGACCCTTGCGTCCACGCGGATCGAGCATCGAGGAGGCCTCGTCCAATATGAGCACGCGCGGTTCCATGGCAAGCACGCCGGCAAGCGCCACGCGCTGCTTTTGGCCGCCCGAAAGCGCATGGGTCTCGTGGCGCTCAAAGCCCACCAGGCCCACGCCCTTCAGCGCCTCGCGCACGCGCTGCGCAATTTGCGCCGATGGCACGCCAAGGTTTTCGGGACCGAACGCAACGTCATCTTCGACAAGCGTTGCCACCAGCTGGTCGTCGGGATTCTGGAATACCATGCCCGCGGTCGAACGAATGTCGTAGACCAGCTCGGGGTCGGACGCATCCATGCCGTTGATGCGTACCGTGCCCGCATCGGGTTGCAACAGCGCATTCAGATGCTTGGCAAACGTCGACTTGCCCGACCCATTGCCACCGAGGATGCAGAAAAACTCACCGTCCTCGATGTTCAGATCGACACCGTCGAGTGCCGACACGGCACCGTCATAGCTAAAGGAAACGCCCCGACACTCAATCATGCGCGGCCTTTGACCTGGTCCTTTTTAGGCGTGATGAGGTTGGAGACTGCTTTATACACCGCCAGCGTCAACACCGAGTTAAGCACGGTCTTGATAAGGTTGAACGGCAGTACGGCAGGAATCATGAGCGGGGCGATCGCATCGACCGAGCCATACCAGAACCAAACGCCAATGGTAAGGTTTGCGACCATAGACAGCGCCGTAGCGGCAATGACGCCGAGCACCAGGCCAATCACGGCACCCTTATAGGTGTGCATCTTCTGGTAGACGATAGCCGCGGGCAGAATGTAGCCCAGCGTGGCAACCAAGTTCATAAGCGCGCCGACCCAGTCACCCGTGGTGAGCGCATGGATAACGATAGCCATAGCGGCAACAGCGGTACCGGCACCGGGTCCATATGCAAACCCGCACACCATCGCCGGCACCAGCGACGGGTCATAGGTCAAAAACGGCGCCGAAGGAAGGATGGGCAGCTGCACGTACATAAACAGGGCGCCCAGGGCGCACATCAGCGCCATGGTAACGAGCTGTTTGGTGCTCCACCTATTCGTGTTCTCAAAATGGATATGCTGCGACTGTTCAGACATAAGATCACCTGCCTCTTTCATCCGGACTCTAACCGTTGGTACTGGGATCTCACCAGTTCAGCCGGCATGCGAACCAACGCACACACGGGTCGCGGACTCATCGGCTCGGCCGCAGGCACCTCGCCTGCGCCACGGCACCCCTTTAGCACCGCCCGATTTACCGCCAGTGGGGAATTTCACCCCGCCCTGAAACAGCAATTGCAAGTGTAGCACCAGTAGGCTTTCGCGCAAGTATGCCAAGGGTAATTTATGGCGGGGGAAACGCTCTAGAAATGCGGCCGGGACAGAGCAGCGCGACAATAACGTACCCGCCCATCCCAAAGTGCTGCGCTTTTCGCGGCAAAGCCGCGAAACAGCAAAAGGGAAAAGCCACCGCAACAACCACGTTCCCCATCCATCCCAAAGTAGCGCGCCTTTCGCGCAAAGCGCGAAACAGCGAAGGGGACACGTATCCCTATCGACCACGTCCTTCTCCGCCCGCCGACCTCAAGGCCGTAAACGCAGGGAATCCGGGGGCGTGACGGGGGCTTCCCTCCGGAACATTCCGCACTGATATTTTCTGTATTGAAGACGTCGATGATGCACCCGTATACCATTGACGTCGACACCATCAGATGCGGACCGCGCGGTGACCCCACATTCCGCTGGCGCCCACAGGGCTGCCCT
>ENA-OQES01000263-OQES01000263.1-human-gut-metagenome-genome-assembly--contig:-NODE-263-length-23149-cov-6.859613_pt1 | contig 23149 bp, 20 predicted proteins | sample MGYA00242798_ERZ504641 | MGnify/ENA primary metagenome ERZ504641 (study PRJEB26092, sample SAMD00036327) | human gut metagenome | host: Homo sapiens | study: EMG produced TPA metagenomics assembly of...
CCTGCGGCGGCTGGTACAGGTACACGATCCCGGACACCGCCGGCGGGCAGGTGCGCATGGCGTTCACGGATGGCGGTTCCGTCTGGGACAACAACGGCGGGCAGGGCAAGGACTACCGGGTGAGCGGCGGCAGCGTCGCCGTGGCCGGCGGTCAGATGATCACCGACGTCACACCAAACTGCACCATAACCAACAAATAAACTATTGAGATTATATTCCGCCTGCAGAATGCTGCTAATTGGAAAATCTCTAGTTCTTGAGGGGTAAGAACGGAATTCTTTCGTTGTTATCCCTCAAGTGGTTCTGACGTCATTCACTATTTCAGCCGATAGTGCAAAATTTATTTTTAGAATTTAAAGATATTGCGTCATTGCAGTGTTGCTGCATCACTGCTATTGCACTAACTGTCGTCAACAATGCCCCCGTCTATAGGCAATGAAAGAATGCAAAAGATGTATGTGCAGAGGAGGGGGGTTACCTGTGTTCAGCAATGTTGATAAGCGCTTTCATATTGGTTATTCCTACTCTGCTTCTTTTAAAGAAGGTCTCGCGCGATAGATTTATGGAGCTTGTTCAAAATATGAGAATTGCATTTATCGGGCATAAGCGTATACCTTCTCGTGAGGGCGGTGTTGAAATCGTGGTCGATGAGCTGTCTGCGCGTATGTCGGCACGGGGGAATCGGGTTGTAGTATACAATCGCAAAGGTCATAATGTGGCAGGAGCCGAATTCGACGATACCGTCAACGCTTCGGACAAACCATTCTCCTATCAGGGTGTTCATGTCGTTCCCGTAACCACATTCGATGCCAAGGGTATGGCCGCGCTGTCCTCATCCTTCTTCGCCACGTTGAAGGCGATTGCAGCGAAGCCGGATGTGATTCACTACCATGCCGAAGGGCCGTGTGTGATGCTCCGACTGGCGCATTGGGCGGGAATTCGCACCGTTGCCACTATCCATGGCCTCGACTGGCAGCGTGCCAAGTGGGGAAGGTTCGCCTCCACGTATTTGAAGTTCGGCGAACGTACCGCTGCCAAGTGCGCGGACGAGGTCATTGTGCTCAGCCGGAACATGCAGGAATACTTCAAGAACACGTATGGGCGTGATACCCGGTTCATCCCCAACGGCATAGAACGCAAACAGCTGGTTACCGCACAGGAAATCACCAGCGAATATGGTTTGCACAAGGATGACTACATCCTGTTCCTTGGTCGTATCGTTCCAGAAAAAGGGCGTGCACTATCTGATCGACGCGTTCGGCAAGCTCGATACGGATAAGAAGCTGGTTATTGCTGGTGGGTCTTCCGATTCAACGGAATACTATGAGCAGGTTAAACAGATGGCGGCGCAGGACTCGCGTATCATACTGACCGGCTTTGTACAGGGGCGTATGCTGCAGGAGTTGTACAGCAACGCGTATATCTATGTGCTGCCGAGTGATCTTGAGGGTATGCCCATGAGTCTGCTCGAGGCGATGAGCTATGGCAATTGCTGCCTGACTTCGGATATCGCCGAATGTACGGAAGTGGTGGAGGATAAGGCTGCCTCCTTCGCGCATGGTTCCGCGGATGCGTTGTACAAGGCATTGAATGAACTGATCCGACATCCTCAGAAAGTCCAGAAGTATAAGAATGAGGCCGCTGATTTCATTACCGGCAAATACAGCTGGGACTCGGTAGTGGATCAGACTCTGGCTTTATACAAGGGCGAGAAGGTCGGTGAATGATGCGCATTCTGCTGGTCAACAAGTACTTCTACCGCAAGGGCGGCGCCGAAACATATTTCTTTGCCTTGGCTGAAGGCTTGAAGGAGCTTGGCCATGAGGTGGCGTTCTTCTCCATGAAGCATCCCAATAACGAACCAAGTCGTTGGAGCAAGTTTTTCGTTTCCGAAAAGGATTATGTGGGGGAGATCTCCGCATTCAAGAAGGTGCAGGAAGCCTCCACGCTGATCTACTCGTTCGAGGCGAAGCGTAAGTTCGAGGCATTGCTGGAGGAGTTCAAGCCCGACATCATCCATATGAATAATGTGCATCGCCAGCTTACGCTGTCGATTCTGGATGCCCCGTACCTGAAGAAGCATCATGTGCCGGTGGTATACACGGCGCACGACTATATTCTGCTGTGCCCGGCCTACACCATGGTGAATGGCAGGGGAGAGGTCTGCGATGCCTGCCTGGATAGGCATTTCATGCACGCCACCAAAAATGTATGCGTGAAGGGATCCCGTGCGAAGAGCGCCTTGGCCACCATGGAAGCGGAATTCCTGAAATTCCACCACTCATATGACATGATCGATCTGATCATCGCGCCTTCGCAGTTCATGAAGAATAAGCTCGATGAAGGCGGCTTTGCCGGCAAGACCGTCGCGATGCAGAACTTCCTGACCGATTCGCAGATGGCGATGGGCGCCCGGGTGGCGAACACGCATAAATTCGAGGATACGAAGGCCGGAGCAAGACCATATTTCCTGTTCTTCGGTCGCCTTTCCAAGGAGAAGGGCATTCTCACCTTGGTGAAGGCATTTCTGCAGGCTGCAGGGCTCGCTCAGGGGAGTGCCAATGCGCAGAGCGATGATCAAGATGCCCGAGTGATTCCTGATGTGTGGGATCTGCACATTGTGGGTGACGGACCGGAACGCGGTGCCATTGAACAGCTGATAGCCTCGGCTGGCCCGCAGGCCGCTTCGCGCATTCATCTGCTGGGATACAAGAGCGGCGAGGATCTGCAACGAGAGGTCGGCAATGCCCGCTTCACCGTGCTGAGCTCCGAGTGGCGTGAGAACATGCCATATTCCGGTTTGGAATCCTTGGCTGCCCAGACCCCGATTATCGGTGCCAGGATTGGTGGTATTCCAGAACTGGTGGAGGAAGGCAAGACAGGGGTCACGTTTGAATCGGGGAATGCTGTGGATTTGTCTAATAGCATGCTAAAATGCGCCGCAGTTAGCGCATTGAACTATTCAGCCATGCAGCATTCTTGCCGTGAATATGTCAACGCAAGATGTCTGCAAAATGAGTATGCATTGGCATTGGTTGATTTATACGAGAGGGTGATTCAGCGATGACGAAGAAACATAATAATCTTGGCCGGATTGTTCATCGTGCTTCAGAAGAAATGTATGCAACGCAAAAAATTTGCTGAAGTGACTTCGTGGCCCGAAGCGATCAATACTTTTCGTGCAAAATTAGATATCCAGGTAATGAATCACAATGGATATAAGGAATCGGACGCGGTCAAGAAGCGGTTACTTCGTAAGCACGAAACGGTTCTTAAGTATCTTGAGAACAAGTTCGGTGATTTTTACGCTGCATACGACTACCGGGCGCCTCTTCCGGAGGTTGATCCGGCGTTAGAGAATAAAATCTGGATGTGCTGGTGGCAGGGTCTGGATAATGCCCCGGAAATTGTAAAGGCCTGCGTTGATTCTGTTCGGCGTAATGCAGGAAATCGGGAAGTAATTATAATTACTGACAAGAATCTGCAAGAATATGTTTCTTTTCCCAAGTGTATTCTGAAACGTTATAACGAAGGAATTCTATCTAAGACGCATATTTCAGATTTTCTTCGGTTAGAGCTTCTTTCGCGATACGGCGGCTTATGGTTGGATGCCACTTTCTTCTGCGCAGGTTCGCTAGATAAATCTTTATACTCTGCTCCTCTTTTTTCTATTAAAAGGCCTGATTACTTCCATGCATCAGTCGCGGGAGGCATGTTTGCTAATTATTCATTAGGTTGTGATAATGAGCATAGACGTGTATTCGCTACAATCCGTGATTACTTCCTCAAGTATTGGGAAGAAGAGCAATTCCTTGTAGATTATTTGTTGACTGATTATCTTATCGTTCTTGCTCAGAGACATGACTCATATATAGATCAAGCCTTTAAGCAGATTAAGCCAAATAATCCGATGTGCGATGAATTATTCAAAATTCTTGATGAACCATATGATGCATTGAAATGGAAAGCGTTGACGAAAGACACTAATCTTTTCAAGTTGACGTGGAAGCAACAGTTTAAGACATCTTCTAATCAGCAAGATACATTTTTTTGGAAAGATTTTCAAGCAATAGGGAAGATGCTCAGGTGGGCGCAGAATCAATTTTATTCTTTGATAGGCGTTGACGATAAACTTTTAATATGGAGAGCTTCTCTACTAGGATTTTGGATAAGGTAATCGTGGAAAAGATTATACATTATTGCTGGTTTGGGCGGAACAAGCTTTCGCAGCATGCTTTGGATGTAATTGAGACATGGAAGAAATATGCTCCTGGATATGAAATTAAATGCTGGAATGAAGATAATTTCAATATAAATGACCATCCGTTTACAAAAGCAGCTTATGAATCAGGGAGAATGGCTTTCGTAAGTGATTACGTCAGATTCTGGGCTGTATATAACTACGGTGGAATTTATATGGATCTTGGGAGTGAGTTAATTAAAGATATAAGAGGTCTTGTTTCTTCCTACAAGTGTATTTCTGCAATTGAAAAGAGCACATGCACTGTTAATAGCGGACTTTTTCTGTCGTGTGAAAAGCACGATTCTTTGGCTGGAGAAGTGCTTTCAAAATATGATGCATTAGAGTATGTGGATTCTGATGACTTCAGATTAAAGCATACTGTTAATGAAATGTTTACGCAGCTTCTAATGGAAAAAGGATTCCCAAAAAAAGATGAGAAACAGTCCATTGGAAAATGGACGATATTGCCTTCCGATTATTTTAATCCGCTTTATGGTATAGGAGGATTTCATATTAAGAAGAATACGTATAGTATTCATCAATATAGCGCTTCATGGAGAGATTCAAAAGAAAGATACAGGGACCAAGTAACCCATCGTCTTGCCTTTTATGTGGGACATCGTACTGGAGAAGTGCTGTCGAGGTTAATTGCAGAGTTTAAGTTTGAGAATATGGGCGATGCTTTTAGAAATCTTTTCTCTAAGTTAGCTAGTCATTCTCACCGATAAAATTTTTTGGCTCGGCACCTTGGAACTCACATGAATAATGTTCTTCTCATATCTCTATTGAAGTAAAGGAATATGTAATGCTAAAAAAAGGTGTTCCTCAAGTTTCGGTTATTATTCCTGCGTATAATGCGGAAAAATATATTGAAGAATGTGTTCTAAGTGTTCTAGGGCAGAGCTATCAAAATTTAGAGGTAATTGTCGTAAATGATGGTTCATCAGATTCGACTCTGTCTATTTTGCTGAATATGCAGAAGCGCTTTCCTTCGATGGCTGTTTTCTCTAAAGATAATGAGGGTGTTTCTGCGGCGAGAAATTTTGGGATTAGTAAAGCGCACGGGAAGTATGTTCTACTTCTTGACTCGGATGATGCATATCTGCCTGATTCTGTGTCTTTGCTGGTTGAAACGGCTGAACAAAACAAAGCTCAGATGGTGTCTTTCAATTTTGAGACTTTATTCCCAGATGGATCTATGGGGGAAAGGCCAGTCGAGTATTCTTTTCCAGATGTAAAAACGAGTACCGGTCAGGAATGCGTTGAGTATATTTATGCTGAACATATAGGTTATTTTTCTTGGGCTTTTATGTATGATCGGCAGTTTCTTGTTGATTCGCATATTTTGTATCCTCAGGGGTTTGCTCTTCTTGAAGATGCTCTCTTCTTGAATAAGATTCTACGGCAATGCAGCCGTGTTGCTTATGTGAGCAAGCCTTGTTATAGATATCGTATTACTGAAGGGTCCCTTTCTAAAAGAACCTCGTTCGAAACGGTTGATGGTGCTTTCAAATCGTTGTCCGAGATTCAACGAATAGCGCATTCGGAAGGTTCCTCCATTAAATTTGATGCACATATCGTGCGTTTATATCTGTATATATACACTCTCTTGATTGATTGTCCGGCATCAAAGGAAAAAAGTAAGTTACGCCATTCGATACGAAAAAAGGTACTAGAGACTTGTTCGATGCGTGCCTATCGTAATCTCGGTCTTTCTAATAAAATTCAGTTTATATTATTGAAATTTTACGCATTAGATAATGTGCATAATATAAAACATGATATTAAACATTTTATAAAGAAATGTTGAATCTATCTAAGTAGATATGAATCTGCATATGCTTATATTGGATATTTTCTGATATAAGTTATTTGAATGAATTGAAAATGGAGGTTTTTTATGGCAAAATATTCCGATGCGCGTAATGTGCAGCTGGTTATTGCTTTGTTGAAGAAATACGGGATCAGGAATGTGATCGCATCTCCGGGTACTACGAACGTTCCATTTGTGTATAGTGTGCAAAACGACTCTTTCTTCAGAGTGCGTTCTGCTTTTGACGAGCGTTCTGCCGCATATATGGCTTGTGGTCTTGCCGGCGAATCAGGAGAGCCGGTCGTGCTTTCATGCACAGGTGCCACAGCCTCTCGTGACTATATGCCAGGTTTGACGGAAGCTTTTTATCGCAAACTTCCTGTTCTTGCCCTTACCTCTATGCATTTCACTGAGGACATCGGCAATCTGTCTACGCAAATTCTTGATCGCTCGGTTATTCCGAATGATATTGCTCGTTATCATACTTCTCTTGAGATGATTGAGAACGAGAGAATGGCCAAGGATGAGGAACTGCGTATCAATATCGCTTTATCTGAGCTTACTCGTGATGGTGGCGGCCCGGTAGCAGTGCAGCTTATCACTGATGGCAACTACACGTTCGGTACCTCTTCTCTGCCGGAAGTGCAGAAAATTAATCGATTCCTTCCGGAAGGAGTTGATGAATGGCCGAAGTTGTCCTCAAAGAGCAAGATTGCCGTGCTTCTTGGAGCTCACCGTACTTTCAGCGCTGCGGAGTCCGAAGCACTAGAACATTTCGTTGAAACGCACAACGCAGTAGTCTTTTCTGACGTCTCAAGCGGTTATCGTGGTAAGTTCTCATTTGGTTCGGCGCTTTCCTGCATTCAGTTGCAGGATAATCCTGCGCGTTCTGCATTTAACCCCGACCTTGTTATACATTTGGGCGAGATGACGGGGGATTACAATACCATGGGCTTCCTGACTGGAACTCATTGCCCTGTTTGGAGGGTGTCTCCTGATGGAGAGTTCCGTCAGCATTTCGCTAAACTTGAAAATGTATTTCAGTGCACAATAGATTTCTTCCTTTCTCACTATATTGGGGATGAATCTGTCGAATCAGAGTACCGTTCTTTATGGTGTAAATACGATGCTCAGCTCCGAAAGAATATGCCGGAATTCCCGTTCTCAAATATTTGGATAGCTCAGCAGCTTTCTCCTATGATTCCTGATGAGTCGGTTGTTCATCCAGCAATTTTGAGTTCGTTGTCCAGCTGGGATTATTTCCCGATGTCAAAGAACATCCATTCGAGTGCGAATGTTGGCGGATTCGGTATTGATGGATGTATGTCGACATTAATCGGAGCAAGCTTTGCTACAAATAAACTTTGTTTCTGCATCACTGGAGATTTAGCTTTCTTCTATGATATGAATTCATTGGGATGCAGAGAAATCGGTCCGAATGTTCGCATACTTCTAATCAATAATAACCTTGGAATGACCTTTAAATTGTCCAATCACGTAGGTAGCCAGATTGGCAGGCCAGCTGATTCGTTTATTGCGGCGGCTGGACATAACATCTCCGCAAATGGCATCGATAAAAAACCATTCGTCAGCGCGCGCGTGGGCGGAGTCTCTTGGATTCGAGTATTTGTGCGCATCTTCGAAAGACGAATTTAACGCAATTAAAGAGCGCTTCGTATCGCAGGATGCAAAGAGGCCTATTCTATTTGAATGCTTTACGCGTGAAGAAGACGAAAGAAATGCGAGAGATTTCATCGATTCCATTGATGATCGTGTTGACTCAAAAACAAGGATTAAAAAGATAGCTAAAACGATACTGCCGAAAACAGTGATTGATTCACTGAAAGCCATTAGACATTAATTGATTCACGAAAGGAAATGGCTTTTTGGGTAAGTACAAAAATCTGCTGGTAAATATCGGCCTGTTTACGCTGAATACCGTATCGACGAAGCTGATCACGTTCTTACTGGTACCGTTGTATACCTATTTCCTTACGACGGCGCAGTATGGCGTGACGGACATGTCATTGACCGTGGCTGGCTTGATTACTCCGGTCCTGACCTTGTCCATCGGCGACGCCACAACGCGGTATATCATCGATGATCCGAATGATAAGAAGCAATACATATCCGTCGGATTCTGGGTCACACTGTTCGGCTGTCTGCTTATGCTTCTGTTGCTTCCACTGCTGAATTTGCCAATATTTGGTGGTCTTGGAAACTATGAATGGCTTTATCTGGCATATTTTGTCTCGTCCGCATTCAACGCATATTTGGCGAATGTGGCTCGTGGCTTAAACCAGATAAAGCTCATCACCTGGGCATCCATTGCATCGTCTCTTGCATCCGCATCTTCGGCTGGCTTGCTTATCGGATTGCTTGGCTGGAAGGTTGAGGGATACTTCGTTTCTTTGATCTTCGGAGGATTGATCGCGGTCGTTCTGTATCTCATATTCGGAGGTTCTTGGAAATATGTGGCCCTTCCAAGCAAAGAACGTGATCAGCGGGTCCTCAAAAAGATGCTGCTGTATTCAGTGCCGTTGATGCCGAACGCCATTTTTTGGTGGGTCGGTACAAGTGTAAATAGGTTTTTCATTACCAGCATGCTTGGCATCGGAGCATCTGGCTTATTTGCTGTGGCCAGTAAGATACCTAACGTAATGAATATGGTTTCGTCCACGTTCTGGCAGGCATGGAGCTTGTCCGCATTCCAGGAGTTCAAGAAAACGGATACCGGCAAGTTCTACAGCAACGTGTTCGCTGTATTCCGTACATTCTGTTTTCTTGCGGCATCGGGACTCATGCTGCTCACTCCTTGGCTTGCCTCATTGCTGCTGCAGAAAAAATTTCTATGATTCATGGCCTATCATACCGATTCTTATTCTGGCGTTTTTGTTTAATGTATTCGCGGGATTTTATGGGACGGTATTCACCGCGAGCATGAAGACTCGGCACTTGATGACATCTACTGCTGCAGCGGCGATTGTGGTCATCGTGCTGACTTGGCTGCTCATCCATGTTATGGGTCTGCAAGGTGCCGCATGGGCTATGGTCGGCAGCAATTTGGTCATGTACGTCATACGTGTGGTTATGGCCAATCAGATCGTCAAAATCAACGTGAACCGGCCACTTATGCTGGCGAATATTCTGCTAGTATCTGTGCAAACATGTGTATTGGCGTGGCACCCGACTGCGTATACGTTGGTATCGGCTGTGCTGTTCTTGGCTGTGCTCGTGGTGTCTGCCATAGACATCTATCCGTCTGTGAAAACCCTATCCGTCGCGGTTAAGGGCAAGGGTTCAAGGAATAATCACGGAAAACATGTTAGGGAAATGAAGATTTGAGGAGATGGATAAAATGAAAATTGGAACAATCACTTTCCATTGTGCATATAATTTTGGTTCCGCTCTGCAAACTTATGCGTTGAGGAAATATCTTACTGATCTCGGGCATGATGTGCACGTTATTGATTATCGTAGTGAGGATTTCCGGAATTACTGGATTTTCCGAAAATACGGTATCAAATCGTTTGCCGTGGATTTGCTGTTCCTTCCGGGCAATCTACGCAGACGCAGCAGTTTCCAGACTTTTTGGCACAGGCATTTTAATCTGACTAAGAATACTTACGAAGGCGTCGACGCAGACCTGCAGATGGCTCAGGATTTGAACGACTTTGATGCGTTTATTTGCGGAAGCGATCAAATCTGGAATCTGGATTGTACTCGCGGTCCTGTTCCGCCGTTCTTCCTTTCATTTGCGTCTAACGACACCAAGAAAATCGCGTATGCGCCAAGTATGTCACATGCCAAGTTTGTAGAGAAGAATTTCACCGCAGAAGACAAGAAGAGGATTTCCGGTTGGCTAAATCGTTTTGACTCGGTATCCGTGCGTGAGATTTCTGTTGCTGGGCAGTTTCAGGACTTGACAGATAAATCCATCGTCGAAACGCTTGATCCGACGCTTTTGCTTGATCTGAAGGACTATCGGCATATTCAAGCACCCGAACTCCAGAAGAGGCTCAAAGAAGGCAAGTATATCTTTGCCTATACGCTGTGGCCGAATAAAGACATGGTGAAATATATTGATGAGCTCGCAGCAGAACGAAATCTGACTATCGTTTACTACTCGAGGAATCCAATTCATTATAAGGCGCATTCCATCAACGTGTGGGGGATTGGCCCTGCTGACTTCCTCACGTTAATCGACAAGGCCGCGTGCGTAGTATCTAACTCATTCCATGCCACGGTGTTCTCTATTCTTTATGGAAAGCCTTTCCTTACGTTTGGCACCGAGAAGAGCAGCTCTCGTATGAAGACTCTTCTCGCTAGGCTTGGATTGCCTGAAGAGCATTTGTTGCCGTCTGATTTCGAAGACGGAACGAGAATTAAGCCGTTTGTGTCTAAGCTAGATGTTGCACGGCTCAATGAACTGCGTGCAACATCCGAGCAATTCCTTAAAATGGCGCTAGCATGAAATGAACGGACGGGTGCCTACCACCGTCTTTTCGATTAAGATTTGAGCGTGAGCTATCGCATAACATTTTTTCATGCGGATTTTGCCGGCACTATTTTCATCCTATAATATGATTTAATTTGGAATAAATCTAACTTAAATCCAGTGAGAGATAACGTCCGAATTCCTGCGCACTTTCGGTTTTGTTCTTCGTTGAGATGTTGAAGCGGGCATGGCCCGCGTCCTGTGTACGATTTTCAGTCGCCAAACAAAGAATCGCAATTGGAAAGCAGGACGCGCAGCCATGCCCGACAGCAACATCATACAGATCGACCAGAACCTGTTCGAGACCAAACTCGACCGGCTGGTCACCGAGAAGATGACCCAGATCCTCAACGCCATGCTCGACGCCGAGGCCGACGAGATCACCGGGGCCGCCAGATACGAACGCAAGGAGGGGCGCAAGGCGTACAGGGCCGGCCACTACGAACGCACGCTCACGGCAAAGGCGGGCAGGCTCGAGCTCAGGGTGCCGAAACTCAAGGGCGCGGTCTTCGAATCCGCGGTCATCGAACGCTACCGCAGGCGGGAGTCCAGCGTCGAGGAGGCGTTGATGGAGATGTACCTGGCGGGAGTGAGCACCCGTCAGTCGACGGGTAGTGCCCGAAGGTTTGCGCACTTAGGGTCGTGCCCGTCCATGGGACGACCCTAAGTGCGCAAACCTTCGGGCACTACCAGCTCAAGGCGGCCGCGAACTGCCTCCGCGAGGGCGTCGGCGAGACCACCACCTATCTCCTGCCGGAGTTCCCCGCGAACCATAGGATCAAGCTGCGCACGAACAACATGATCGAGCGATTGAACAAGGAGATCCGCCGGCGCACCCGGGTCGTGGGCAGCTTCCCCGACTCCAACAGCGCGCCCATGCTCGTATGCGCCAGAATCCGCTACGTCACCTCACGCTCGTGGCCGGACCGGCGATACATGGACATGTCCCGGCTCGATGACAACCTAGGCGCAGCGGCATGAAAGTCACGCCAACAGCTGGCCAACAGCCAATCTGCGCAAAGAAGCGGGCACTACCGATTACCATGCCCGATAAAGGGATTTGGACATTTTCCGATTCAATCTTAGGGACAGGTATTACCTGATAATGGCCATTGCATTATTATTTCGGTGGCCGTTCTTTTGCCTCAACACGATGCGGCTATTCATCAGGAATACGTTTTGCAGTCGTCCCAGAAGACTCAGACGTATAATTATCCATCACTGAATGGCTACTCCGAAAAATATCCTTTTTTTATACTTAGCATACCGAACATTAACGGCGTCATGATAATCATCGGAAGAACATAACGTATGCCTTCAACGGTCACCGTCGCTGGCGAAATCCACAAGAAAAGAAAAGTCGCGATATATGGCATCATACAGATCCAATTTTTGCCGCGGAATCGTCTAAACCATTCATATATAACGAACAAGAACATCCAAGTCGACCATGTAGCGCGAGTAAAAAAGCAGATTTAGCACAGGAAGATGTTCAAGCTTGTTTATTTTATTTTGAACGATGGTCACCCGATTAATGTTACCTCGCTCCATTAATCCCATTTCCTTGGAATACGCAACACTTGTATGATTGCTGCCGGTTAAGAAAACAGGCAATGACAAATCCTCAGGATTCTGTGCACTCCCTAAAGTGGGAACGCCTAACCATCCTTCCTGCAAAGCCACATAGGCCTCAACATATGTAAAAGGGTGCTCCAATAAGCCGCGGAACCATGCTTTCGCATATTTCGCAAGATACTGATTCTTTCTGGAATCCCAAGTGTAGCCTTTGACTCCATCAGCTGCCCACCATTGGTATTTATCAGCGACATCATTTCCCAATATCTTGTGAATGACATCCACATCCTCAGGGTTCATCTCACATTCATGTCGTTTCACCTCTAATGCTGACTGTTGAAATGGAACAGCGAGCATTTCCTGTTTTCCACCTTCCTGAATGTGGAACATGGGAAAAACAACTTTCGGAACCAATACGCCCATGACAAGCAGTTCAGTCAGCAGTACAGCCACAATTCGAAGGCGATACTGACGAAACACTACAAACAACAAAGCGATGCAGCAGATAAGCACTATGTACAAACCGGTTTTTTTTCGTTAAAGCTGCTAGTACAGATAGCGAAAGAAATAGTGCAAATAGCCATGGGCTCTTAAGACACGCGCCTTTGCTCCGTACGATCTGCACATACAGTACCGTGTACCAGACGAATAGCGGCATGAATACCGTATCTTTGACAAGACTTATAGAAAAGCAGGGGATGACCGGGAAAAACGAAAAGAACATCAACTGCGCAAAGCAACAACGCCAGCTTGCGCCAATATGCCGGCAATACAAGATGACCGTCGCCAGCGAAAGAGCAGCCGCCAATGCCAAAACGATAGAGCATAGGAATAAACCTAAATCTACTGATCCAAGCACCTTGCCGAGTTGGGCGAATGCACCAAAAAAGTAAAGTGTCAAATACAGGATGATGGTTGGACCAAAAACTACCATCGGAAAAAAACTATTCGACTGATGGAACCATTGCATAAGCTGCTCGCCCGTATCGAACCATAATATTCCCGGATATGTTAACCAAATATATGGAATCCAGCACAGCACGATGACCGCAGTTGTCAAAAAGAACTGTTTATGTCCCCAAGAGAAGGAAAAGCAATCACGTACCGAGGCCATCCGTTCAGCAGTCCTATCCCCATCTTTTGAACACCAAGCGAGAAACCGTTCCCCAATAAACACAAAGGCAAGAAACAGCAGCGCAATCGCTCCAGTGAACCACATGCATCGGAATGAGAACACCATGTGCCCGTGAATACGGATAGCATCAACAATCGCCGCAGCAAATCCACATAATAGTGCCAACGTCACAAGCGCTATATGCTTCATAGATAAAACACGTGTAATTGACTTTTCTTTGCGCATGTTATGTCTTCCTTCACATTGCACATAAGCACATCGCAATCAGAATTTGGATAAACACGAATAGGCATGGTCTAACTTAACATGCGTCATACATCATGCCCATTCCTGATTACTTCTCCTCATGATATTCCTTGTCGGTATTCACGTTCCAGACATTTTTCTTATCCGCGCGGCCGGTCTTGATGTTGCCAACAGCTTCAAAAGCAGTCACCATGGAATGATCCATGTTGTTATACCTATGCTGCCCATTCCGTCCCACGCAGTACAAGTTTTCAAAGGAGTCCAGCCACTTCACCAAATCGTCCATCTGATACCAAGTATCGAAATAGGCTGGATATGCCTTCTTCACACGTTCACGGTGAGCGTCTTGAATGTCGTTCTTCGATGCGATAATTCCCATCTTCACAAGTTCATTCGCAGCAAAATCAATGCATTCGGCATCAGACATATTCCAAAAGTCATCGCCCTCATTGCAAAAATACTCAAGGCCAATCCAGACTTTATTGTCAACATCCTTGACCAAGTAAGGACTCCAGTTGTTGAACACTTGGATGCGACCGACCTTTACACTCGTATCCTGCACATAGATCCAGCAATCTGGAACAATCGGCGGATTGCCTAACGTAGGAATATCGGTCTCATTCTTAAGATTCAAATGATCGACAAGGAATCCCACAGTCACGAAATCACGATACGGAAGACCATCAGCGATCTGCTTCATCTTGGCAGGAACAGGCTGCGTGGATTGATTTCCATCAGCAATGGAGTCAACCAAATCTTTCACCGGCATAGAGGAAATAAATTCATCGCCCGCAAGTGTCTGCTCGTTACCATCAACATCACGATACACAACAGAATCAATGCGACCATCAGACGTCTCATTGATTCTCACGACTTCAGCATGCTTGATGATATGGGCACCAAACTCCTCATCATGTCTAGCGACGGTTTCCCAAAGCTGACCAGGCCCATACTTCGGATACCAGAATTCCTCAATCAAGGAAGTTTCGCCTTCTCCGGCCTTCTTCTCCTTACCGATGAGCTTATTCCACGCATCCTTGAGCACGGCCATGATGCTGATGCCCTTTACACGCTGCGATCCCCAATCGGCAGAGATGACAGACGGATGACGCCCCCACAACTTCTCGGTATACCCTTCGAAGAACATACCGTATAAAGCTTTACCAAAACGATTGATGTAGAAGTTTTCCAGATTGTCTTCTGGAAGTTTATGCACTAGAGACTTCAGGTAGGAGAAACCAACCTTCATAGTCTGGATGAATCCCATATTCTTAAGCGTCTGCGGCTTCAGACTCACTGGATAGTCAAAAAATCTTACCATGCCAATAAATACGCGAAACGCGATGGCGCTTCAGCATTACTTCGTCGGATTTTTTCCGGATCCGGGCCGCCTGGTTCCATATCATGAGCACGGTTGAGCTTTTTATCATCGTATGAAGGTGCACCTTGAAGAGGGAGGATAGTCTTCCACCAGCTCATCACACGGTCATCTTTGGAAAAGAACCGATGCCCGCCAATATCCATTCGGTTGCCATTATGGCGAACCGTGCGAGAAATACCGCCAAATTCGCCAGATGCCTCAAGAACAGTCACATCGAACTGCTCAGAGACATTATTCTTTAAAAGTTCATAAGCGGCGGTAAGACCAGCCGGACCACCGCCAATAATTACAATAGTTTTTCTCGCCATTATTCAATAATCCTTACCCGCATTGGCGACAGTCTTCATACCATCACATTTGGCACTGTACTACAAGGATAAAAACCCACAACAATCAATATACGTGGATCACCCCTTTCATACATTTTTCATACCAAATACCATCCAAACTCCGTTCTTTAGAAACCGAATTCCTAGTTTCACATATCCGAGCATAGGTATCACTCACACTTGAATAACAACATGCTCCTTAAAGGCATCATTGTGAGACCACATATCACCATCCTCACAATGCTGGTGTCAATATCCGATGTTCAACTCTCTTATTTGCAATGAGGTAAAATCCGGGCACCACGAACACATCAATCTCAAAGTCATTGCATACTAAGATTATCTGCTATACGATTTGCAGTCATTTGACTTACAGCACTCGTTCCACCCACGATCCAAGCCTTAGTTGTTTTTCCACGGAACTTCACTGAATACGACACTGTTGAATTACTCGAACTATCCACCAGAAGCAGCACACTCCCATTACGGCCAGCCAATGGACCCGCAGTCAATGCGTCAGGAAAGTTCAAACCTGCAGCATACACGATAGCATCCTCACGAAGACCATTAGATAATCCCCAATCAGCCACCGCCATACTCGTTTCATAACGTGTTGCACCAGCCCTACGAATCACACCTGGCAAATCCTGAACGAAGCGGGATGGAACCGCATTCTCTCCACCTACAACCAGTACACGTTTAAAATTCTTCAACGCCACCCGTTGTTCATCAGTCAAGCCTGTAACTGGATCGCACAAAAACACCGGCGCTTTCTCTGCATATGCATAGGGACTCACTGATAATGCATCTGGATAATTTGCCGCTGACACTACAATCGCAGTAGATCCCCAAGCATTGCCACCATCTCGGTATAATGCGGATGACGTATCCGTACGTGTTGCACCCGCTATACGACTTACCTTTGAACAAATACCCTGCAATGAAACCAGCACATTGCCCGATATCACTGACAGACCACCTACGACAATAATTCTAGAGGGCCTCAGCGAGCGAATTTGTTCAGTGGCCTGAGGAGATAATTTATTACCCTCCGTCAACACAATTGGCGCACCATACACACCCGCTAGGCCAGAAGCAGACAAAGCATCCGGATAGTTCTCTCCCGACGCTACAATCACCGTCCCACCAGCGCTCCAAGCGCCCTCCGAGACAACAGACACCATCGTATCGTAACGCGTACTGCCAGCCAGACGCTTTATCACTGAGTAAGTCTTATTGCCAAAGGCGCTCATATCCACATTGCCGCTGATGCCGTTGATCTGGCCGGAGCTGGTGTATTGCCAGCCACGATCGTTAGTGCCAAACGCCGTGAATTCCATCTGCGGACCATATTGCGCCACCCAGCGTGTCTTCGCATAGATGTTCGCATTGTTCAACGGCCCCTGCAAGTAGCTCGTGTAGGAGTACACGCCGAGATTCTTGTATCCGGCGGATTGCAGTGCGCCATACCAAGCGTTGGTCATACCGCTATAAACATTCGGATTGGTCGGCGGAGTATGACCAGCCCACGTCCACTTCTCAAGGTCGTAATACACAGGGTATTTCAGATCGTTCGGGCTCACGCCCATCTGGCGGAGTTTGGCAGCCACATCATTGCCTTCCGCACGTGCGCAGTTCGCATCGTATGCATACGAATACCAGTAGATGCCAAAAGGAATACCAAGACGTTTGCATTCGTTGATGTTGCGTTGCGCTTTGGCATCGGCATAGTTGCCCCAGCCATAACCCAAACGGATGATTGCGCCTTCCACGCCGTCGGCTTTGGCCTTGGCCCAGTCGATATCCCCCTGCCATGAAGAGACGTCGATCACGCCTTTGGCCTGCTGGACGAACAGGTTGTTTCTATAGTCGAAGAAGGCTTTCGTATTGTTGTAGGTTCCCCAATGCGCGCCGTAATCGTTGCCATCGAATTTGGCAAACTTCACGGTGGCTCCGTTTTTTGAGGACGACTGCTCCGCAGACTGTTTCACAGGTTGTTCCACAGCATCTTTCACATCCGAGGCACTCACCGGAATGAATGATTCGCCATCCGTTTTGGCCAGTGGATCAGGTTGCTGCGATTGCGTACCGACCAGCTGAGCGTCCGTCACGGTTTCGCCGGTCTCAATGTTCCGTACATCACCTTCCGGCGTAACCGCAAGGTTCTCCGAAACCACAGTGGAATCGTCCGAAATGTTTTCGCTTACCGTTTCCGGCAACGTCGCGTTCGGATTGTCCGGCATGCTGTTTGACGAATTCTGCGCATCATCCACAGTTGCGGCAAAAGAACTTGGCGTATCCTCAATCGCAATATCCTGCATGGCGTAAGCCGGCACCACGGCAACGGAAACCGTCATTGCAACCACGGAAGCGGTGGTCGCAATCTTCATCAAGCTTTTCGGCGATATCATCGTCAGCCTCTCTCACAAAACGCATTTCACGCGTTGACGCAATTGCACACGCAAAACTTAAGTGTATTCTGAGATGTCCCCACTCAAAATAAAGCAGATGGATTCCAAACCAAACTTCACATTTACCGAATATGCCACAACATGAAGTGCTGGCATTCGGAAGTGGAACGGGTAACATACCTTATGTATTGTCATTTGGGAACAGAGGACCTTGTCGGACCACCTCCAATAGACAACATCAAAACGGTATCGCGGACTCCTGGAGGAAAGCATGGCACGGCACGAAAGGCAGCCAAATAAAGCTGACAGTCAAGCAAGTAACGTCCGCAAGCCCCGGACTTTCAGCAGTACCGCGACCGTCGGGACCAGCAAATCCAACAATTCCGTCAATGCCACCAATCGTGACGAAAAGCTTAGAACAAAAGCACCGGGGACTTCCTACCGAACGGCTCCCGAAGATCCGTTCCAAATCGCCATATCGCAAGGCGTGCAAGATGGCGACACTTGGGTACATAACCATGTCAAGAACTTGATTCGCCGTTCCATCATCGTAGCCGTTATCGTCGTTGCGGTATGCATTGTGGTCTTCGGCGTCATGGGCGTGAGAACATCGCAGAAAATGCGCGAACTGAATGCCATTAACGACTGCAGAGACGCGGTTGCCGCCATGAACGCTTCATATTCCAAGGATTTCCAGCTCAAGGGAAAGATTGTCGACGCATTTTCCAGCATGGATTCCTCATATGATCTGGAAAAGCTCAGCACCTTGTATCAGGAAGAAGTCAAATCGCCGAAGGCGCTTGACTGCAAAGCCGACCCGTCCGGGACCACCAGCAAGGCCAACACCGAACGAGCCGCATATGACAAACAGGCCAGAACCTTCGAGCGGGCGTTGACAAAGAACGAGGCAAATCAGAATTGAATACGAAACGATTGGCAAGAACGGCGCTTGCCGTTATCGTAACCGTAGGAATAGTCGTTGCCATCATCGTCGGGTGCGGCCCCAAATGGGGCAACGGAACGGCAACCGGTAAAACCGGATCGCAATCCACCGCCACCGCCCATACTGCGGCCACTGTTGATGTGCAGCTGCCCTCATACTACATGGACAATATGGTGTTCCAGCGCGATCAGCCAATCGTAGTCAAAGGCAACGTCAGCTCCACGGAAAGCAACCCCATCGACGTTTCGAAACTGTCAGCGACACTTACGCAAGGCAAAACCTCCGAGAGCGTCAAGGCAAAGGTAGCGAAAAACGGCAGTTTCACCTGCACGCTGAGCGCGCAAAAGGCAAGTCTCAATCCGTATTCGCTGCAAGTGCAGTACGCCGGCAAAACCGTGCTGAAACTGGCCAAAGTGTATGTGGGAGACGTCTTCGTAGCCGCTGGCCAGTCGAATATGGAACTCAACTATGTGCAGTATTACGAAAACGCTACTTACAATTTTGGCAATGGACTAATCACGACAGGCGATTTGCCGAAACCGCTCGTAGATGACAACGTGAAATTTGTCATCGCAAATCATGATGTTGAAGACACTGATTTTCCACTGTCCGCTGTTAATCAGAGCGCCGATGCATGGCTGACTGCAGATTCCACGAATTCACTGCACCTCAGCTATCTGGCTCAGCAATTCGCCATGCAGTTACGCGCCAAGCACCCCAATGTGCCAATTGGCATCATCCAGACCGCGTGGGGTGGCACGCCTATTCGCCGGCATGTACAAGGCGGCGATATTTATGCGAACCATATCGCGCCGTTGAAGGGATTCCATGTGGCGGGCGTGCTGTGGTACCAAGGGTGCAGCGATGCCAATAATTACGGAACTGCTTTGCAATACGAATCGCAAATGACCACGCTCATCAACCAGTACCGTAACGTGTTCGGACGCAAGGACCTGCCGTTCCTGTACGTACAGCTCGCGCGCTGGCCAAACTACCAGTACACGCAAAACGTGCGAGAAGCGCAACGGACTACGCTCGGCAACACCAACCTGCACGATTCGTCGAACGTGGCGATGACGGTTTCCCTTGACACAGATAAGGGCACATCCGCGCTGATCCATCCGCTCGGCAAGGATATTCTCGGGGCACGCATGGCCGCGCAGTATCTCGCCATGGAAGACGGCACCACCGTACCCAACGGACCGCTTATCGAACATGCCCGGCACACTGCGAACGGCGCAATCGCCTTGTCTTTCCGGAACGGCACCGCAAGCAGGCTGAAAGCCATGCAGCCGAACTATTCGAAAACCGCGAGCGCAATCGCACCAAACTATAAGAGCGTTCCGAAAACGACCCCGTTAAGCGGTATCAGCAATATCGCCGCTCCCACCACTACGGCATTGCAGGGGTTTGAGGTCGCCAATTATTCCGGTCAATGGCAGGCGGTCAATGCCACTATCAGGGGCAATCAGGTGTTGCTCACCGCAGCCGATGGCTCAATACTGAACGATCTCAACGCCATGAGCCAAGTACGTTACCTGTTCAGCGGCAATCCGAAGTGCGCGAGCATGCTGTACAACGACTTTAATCTGCCGGCTAGCCCATTCATCACTATTGTTGAGTGATCTTTGTTGGGGGCCGCCGCTAGATAAACCAATACGGGCGGGATAAGTACGGGCGGTCTGAGCCGTTGCTTGGCCTGCTTGGTCATGTTTTGAGCAGGCTGTTCCGGCTTCTGGTTTGGATTCTGGTTTCCCGCTTAAACTATGAAGACTGCTGCAGCATCGCAGAAACTAGACAAATGTCATTTTTCCACCGGTTTATTTAGGCACATTCCCCTCCTACTATGGCATACGGAACGAACGCGAGCGCACAATCACAGATCGAATGCAAACGTGCGCAGGAGAGGAACCACCATGAGGAATCGTATTGCAGCAGCTGCAGCGGCGGGAATATTAACCATCGGCATGGCCGCCTTGCCTTCCGCGGCTTCGGCCAGTGAAGTCGCACCGTCTACGGACGGACTGGCCGGCAGCACCGCCATCAGCGGGCAGATCGACCAGGATATGGCCGTGTGCACCGATCAGGCGTGCGAGGCCGTGCAGCACTTGAACAAGACGAATCAGCAGATCAAGTCGGATATGGAAACCGCCAAGCAGCACGCCGAGCAGCTGCATCAGAACGCGCACGAGGACGCCGACGCGCTTCGCCAGTACGGCGAGCAGGCCTGGAAGAACTACCAGGAGGACCGCGAGGATATAAAGAATGCGATTGACGGCGCGGTCAAGCGTGGTCAGGAGCGTCACGACGCTCTGCATCAGGATATGCAGGACACGCAGGCCCACCTCAACCAGATGCATGCCGATATGAAGGAGACCCACGACGAACTCAAGACGAGGCATGACGCGTTTGCGGCGAGCAGCCACCAGTGGCATCAGTCGTTCATCGCGGCGCTGAAGGACGCGAACTCCAAGACGGGTCAGCAGGGCGGCTCATCCGTTGCTACCGGCACGCATGGCATCACGGCTGGAACGAATGCCGGTACGACCGTTACTGGAGTCAACGGCACCACTGGCACTGTGCGCACGGCTGCCGACACTGGCGCGAATGGTGCTGCAACTGGATCCGTCACAGCTTCCGGCGATCAAACCGCCGCGTCCACCGGCGCGCTGACCAAGTCGGAATATGGACAGCTTGCACAAACCGGCATCGGCATTTCCCTTGCCTGCGCAGCCATTCTGCTGCTTGCCGGCCTTGCCTACGCCATGAAGACGTTCGTGCAGTATAAGCGCGAAACCAGCGAAGACTGAGCCGGCTCGCTGCCGGACAGCGTTTGCTTCATCGACTCATGAAAAACGGTCTCGAATATATCGGGACCGGTTTTTTCATGCGCGTTTTTCGTATGTGCTTTTCATCTGCTATACGCATTGTTGCGATTCAATTGGAATGACGTAGTACAGCGACGTACAATGCAGCGCGAAGCGCGCGTACCGTGCGTATGTCCAGTATTTCCACTGATTTGTTACGTTGGCCGTTCCGATCAGTCCACTGGTCAATTCGCATAATGGGGAGCACTGCTGGCGATTCGCGGCGACGGCGTATCGCCATTCCCCGCCGTCCGTCCGGTACTACCCGCGCTCCCCGCATCGCCGGCCTTTTCAGCATTGCCGATGTTGGTTCTACGCAACGACCCCGCGGCCAACGAGCGGATGGATCGCCTGCGCTGCGCCTGTTCCGTCTGCGAAGCGGACTGAACTGCGGGAAAAGCGCCCGTTACAGGACGAATACGACCGGTTGCGGTCGGAATAAAGCTTGGCGGCAAAACCTGCGTTGTGATGGCGCTTATGGATGCCATCTGCGGCTGCTGCGTATTATCAGGACCATCCGCAGCGTCTTTTTCTTTCACGGTTTGCGATTCTTCCGCACGATTCGCGTCATCATTCGCATCCTCGCCCGTTTGCAAGGCAGACCCAGCTTCGCTCTGCTTTCTTGTTTTTCCTGCTTTTCCTGCGGAGCGGCCTGCACATCACTCTGCAATACGATTGGCGATGAATTCGAACGGCGTCGGGCAAGCGCCGCCAGAGAGTCACGAGTATCAGCATCGCGTTGGTCAGTCTGCTGGCTGCCGGCAGCCGTCTTGTCAACCATCGTCGTGCTTCTTTCTCTCAACGTCACGATTTCGAGCGTAACGTAGCGCAGCGCAAAAGTGCGCGTAAAACGACGATGTACGCAACTCCCCCACCGAATCGCAATCAAATATCGACATATGAGGGCAAACAATCCCATTATTGAGACCACAGACTGGCACCAATAAGCCGCAGCATGGCAATCAGGGACTTTCCTGGATGCCGGCCCGTACACGCGAGACTTGCGATACGGGACGATTCAAAAACCGAGGCCAACGAAAGAAGCATTCGGAGGAAATCTGGAAGGAACCGGAAAACGGAGTGGAAAAGAAGGAACCCCAGAAACCGAATGATTCCAACGGTTTTCGGGGTTCCAATCCGGGCGGAGAATACGAGATTCGAACTCGTGAGGCTGTTACACCAACACGCTTTCCAAGCGTGCGCCATAGACCACTAGGCGAATTCTCCAATTATGCAACGCTTCCCGGTGTCTATCCGTGAAACGCAACTTGACTAGAATACAACAGGAGCAGCAAAAAGCCAAATCGGCGTGTCGCACTGCTGGTTTGCAGAGTTGGGCATACGTGTCAAGGTTGTGCAACAGGTATGAGCGATCGGCTGCCTTTACTACGGATACTTCTTATTTCGCACACTGTAGATGCTATATTGCCGCCGATGGAATCCAATAGGCAACGGGATTCGGTAAGCATGGGAAAAGATACGAAAAAAGGGTTCCTGGAGCGACGCCCGCCGGGAAGCCCGGAAAGAGAGCATGAAAAAAGGGACCTCCCGGGAGCCAAAGGCTCGACCGGGAGGCCCGATACGTTTGAAGCGGCGGCGTGCTACTCTCCCACACCCTCTCGAGTGCAGTACCATCGCCGCGCCTGGCCTTAGCTACCGGGTTCGGAATGGGACCGGGCGTCTCACCAGGGCTATGACCACCGCAAAA